>ULWV01017203.1_pt1 | contig 14873 bp, 16 predicted proteins | sample 1960651 | NCBI WGS metagenome assembly ULWV01 (sample SAMEA4835820, study PRJEB28245) | human gut metagenome | biome: gut microbiome; material: fecal sample | place: Denmark | collected 2008
ATGTACCTGTATCAGTTGCTATCACTACGTTTCAGAAAGTACATAATAGATAATAATAGATAATAATAGATATATATAATAACGAGAGATAAATCTCCCGTTTAGTCTTGAAACTTCGTTTCAATCCTAATTTAAACTTAAACTGAAATTGATTTTTTACTTTTTTACCTTTCTTTTTTTGCTTTAGAATTTTTTACACCTCCATATTTACATTCTAAAGGGCTTTGAGTTTGTTTGTTAACATTTTATACCTTAATTTCTAAAATATACCTCTGACGCATTTAAATTGATTTTAAGCAATTTAGGTATTTTTTGTTAAAGTTTTAAATACTTTTTCAGAAAAAATAAAAATTTTTAAAAAAATATTTTTACAAATCGAAGCCTTTCTTTATTAATTTGAGTGTAAACAAAAACAGGGCAGACGCCCATAGGAGGAAAGATATGAATAATTTAATAGTATTTGATGAAAGAGAAGTTTTAGGAAAAGAGTTTAGAATGTATGGAACGAAAGAAAATCCATTATTCTTAGCAAAAGATGTGGCAAACTGGATAGAACATAGCAGTATAACAATGATGTTAAAAAAAATAGATGAAGATGAAAAGGTAAAAGTCAGACCTAAACAATCTTTAGGACTATTAACAAATAATAATGAATATTGGTTCTTAACAGAAGGCGGTCTTTACGAAGTTTTAATGCAAAGCAGAAAACCAATAGCAAAAGCATTTAAAAAAGAAGTAAAGCAAATATTAAAACAAATAAGACAAACAGGTGGATATATACCAGTAAGCCAAGAAGATGATGAAAAGTTAATATTAGCAAAAGCTTTAATGATTACAAAAAGAACAATAGAGCAAAAAGAACAACTTTTACAACAAGCAAACAGGACTATAGAGCAACAAAAACCACTTGTAGAGTTGGCAAAAGATTTTCTTGATAAAGACGGTCTTATATCTGTTGATGACTTTGCGAAAAATCTTGCCATAAAAGACCTTGGTAGAAATAATATGTATAAATATTTAAGAGAACAAAAGATTTTAATGACAGACGAGTGGGAAAATCACTTTACACTAAAGAAAATGTACGGTGAAAATCATCACAAACCTTATTCAAGGTTTATAAATGAGGGGAAAATGGTGTGGAAACCAACTTCTTATAACAATCACACAGATCAATACAACTATAAACCGTATTTTACTGTGCAAGGTGTTGAATATATGATAAAAAGATTAAAAAAAGATGGATTTATAAAATAAAAATTGAGGATGTGGTGCAAACCACATCTTTTTTTATATAATAAAACTTGGATTTCATTGTAAATTATTGTAAAATAAATATTTTTTACAATGCCAAGTAAAGATTTATTAATAGAGTGTAGGCAATTGCCACCACAATAAAGTATAAAGGAGTGTTTAGAAGATGACAAAAATAAAATTTAATGAACAACAAATACAAGCAGTAAATCATATAGATGGCCCAGTTATGGTTGTTGCTGGTGCAGGATCAGGGAAATCTACTGTATTAGTACACAGAATAGATAATTTAATAATGAGTGGGGTTGACCAAGAGGATATTTGCGCTATAACTTTTACAAAAAACTCTGCGGACGATTTAAAAAGAAAGTTAAATAATCTTGGAATACTTGATGTGGAAGTAGGAACTTTTCATAGTGTGCTAAGTAAAATGTTAGTTAATAATGGTATAAATGTATTTAAAACAATCCCACAATTTGAAATTAAAAAAGCTTTTAATGAAGTAAACTTCAACACAGACATTGAAGATGTATTGTCTTTTATATCGTATCAAAAGAGTTATTTAAAAGGATATAATGACAGGTTTGCTGCAAAAGAAAGTAAATATGACGACATAGAATTGTCAAGATATTATGAAATATATGAAAAACTTAAAAAAGATAATGGGGCATATGACTTTGATGACTGGTTAATTGAGGCATTAAAAATATTAAAAGTAAAACCAAACGCTTTTAATTGTAAATATTTATTAGTTGATGAACACCAAGACAACAACCTAGTACAAAATTTATTAATAAAAGAAATGTGTCCCAGCGAAAACATAATGGTTATAGGCGATTATAGACAAAGCATATATTCTTTTAGAGGCGCAGAACCTAGATATTTTATGAACTTTAAAGAAGATTATCCAGATGCAAAAGTTATACACCTTGATAACAATTATAGAAGTTGTTACAACATAATAGACAAATCTAATCAGTTTATAAAAAATTACTTTGGGGATTATAAATATTATTCAGATGCAGTCCCAACGATAAAAGACAAGGCTACAATAAACTTTGAAATATATAAAACTAGAGAAGATGAGGCAGATGAGGTTGCCAATGAAATCTCTAACATGATAAAGATTGACAAAGTTAAGCCAAGAGACATAGCCGTATTATATAGAATGAATAACATGACGGCAGAGCTTGAAATAGCTTTAACTAAAAGAGGAATACCATTCCATATTGAAAATGATAGCAATTTCTTTAAATCTAAACAATTAATTCCATTAATTTCAGCTTTGAGATTGATTACAGATAGTGGAGATGATGAAGCGTTTTTAAATATAATGAGTACAAGGTGCTATCCATTTACATTTATACCTAAAAGAGTAATAGCTGAAATAGAAATGTATGCTTTTGAAAATGGGTGTGATTATATGGACGCTGCTACAATGATAAATTTACCAAGTAGACAAAATCAGTCATTTACAGTATTTAAAAATATGATTACATCACTAAGAACAAAATATAAAGAAAATGAAATGACCACTAGACAAGTTATAGATAGAATGATCTTTACATTAAAGTTAAATGAATTTATAGAAGATACTTGGCATGGTGATGAAGTTGAAAGAAGAAAAGGTAGTTTACAATCATTTAAAAGATTTTCTGAAAACAATACTATAAAATCATTCTTGAAGTTTATAGCAAGTAATAACAACAATTCAAAAGGTAAAGACGAAAACGCCGTACAATTAATGACAATACATAGAAGCAAAGGTCTTGAATGGGATAATGTATTTTTAATAGGATTAGAAGAAAAGAAATTTCCATCACAAAAAGCTACCCTTGAAGAAGAGGCAAGATTATTTTATGTTGCAACTACTAGACCAAAGAAATATTTACATATATGTCAAATTGGAGAAGATAATTTATTTGGGAAACAATATGCAGATAACGAAAAATAGGCAGATTTTGCCTATTTTTTTGTTGAAATTTGTAGAATTTTCCTATATAATAGTATATATAAGTTTAAAGGGGAGTGTTACATATGAAGTGTAGACGTTGCGAGAGTAAAAATATTATAGGAAAATCAAGTTTAGATTTTGTAGACTGCACCTGTTTGAATTGTGGCAAAAAATTTTTGATAAATATGAAAACGTTTTCATATGAAAAGGATTTAAACTATTTATGTGGTTGTATAGGAATAAATAACCATACAATATATAATGACATAGGAAAAGAAATTAAAATAGAATTATAAAATTTATACAAAATAATACGACAAAGCGAAGGATGGATGTAAATGACTATAAATAACAACATATATAAATTATACAATGGAGACTGTTTGGAAGTTATGGATAAATTAATTAAAGAGGGTGTAAAAGTTGATGCTATTATATGCGATCCGCCTTATGGGACGACAATGTGTAAATGGGACGAGATTGTAGACTTTGAAAAGATGTGGCATAGAATTGGCGAATTAATAAAAAATAAGAATACTCCTATCGTCATGTTTGGAGCAATGCCATTTACAGCTAAACTGGTAAATAGCAATCTAAAAGGATATAAACACCATTGGATATGGAAAAAAAATAGAGGGACAGGGTTTCAGGTCGCAAAATATAGACCCATGATGCAAACAGAGGATATTATAACTTTTACATTGAGGGGCGACAAGGTGAATTATTATCCTATTATGGTAAAAAGGGATAAACCTGTAAAATATAGCTATTCGTCAAAAACGGAACATTGTGACGGATTAAGTAAACAAGGCGGCTATATCGTTGATAGTAAATATCCAACAAATATAATAGAGGTTAGCAAAGTTTCAAAGCCAATCCACCCAACCGAAAAACCGACAGAACTACTTGAGTATATTTTAAAAACCTATACAAAAGAAGGGGATTTGGTTTTAGATTTCACAATGGGAAGTGGTAGTACAGGCGTAGCCTGTATGAATGTTGGGCGTAAGTTTATAGGTATTGAGTTAGATAAAAATTATTTTGAAATATCTAAAAATAGAATAGAAGACGCAGCAGAGAAAATAGAAGAGGTTGCTTAAATTAATCAACCTCTATTAAATTATATAGGAGGTATTTATGGAGCAAATGTTTTACAGAGAGTTACTTGATGGAATTTGCGAAGGCAAATATACATATAACATATACAAAAGCACATCTCTTGGGAGCGATCCAGTAAAAGAGTATTTAACTTTTAAAGACGTTGAAGGAGAGAATGTATATACAATTCCATTAAAAGAGTATCAAGCGGAAATGCTTAGATTTTTAATAAAAGCAGAACAAGAAAAATATAAGGAAAAAGTTTTAGAAATTAGATAAATCTTTTTTACATTTTTCATCCTTTCTTTATTTATATAGATAAGACACATTTATTAAAGAAAGGAAGATGGAAAATGTATATAAAGAAAATGGACAAAAATGTTCCCATAGGTGGAGCAACTTTAAACGATTTTGATTTCAAAAAACTTGATAGATATTTAGTTAAATATGAGGATAGGTTGAAAGTAGTCGAAGAAATGCTTGACGGAAATACGTTTTTCGAGGAACTTTATGAGACGCATTTCACAAACATTGACAATAAACAAAAATATTTAATAGAAGATTGTGAGTTCGCTTTAAGATTACAGGCTTTAGCAAACTATTTATTATTTGCACAAGATGTAAAAAGAGGTAGACAACTTGAATATAACACTTACGAAAACAACACAACTCTTGATGCGAAGCACAGGAAAACGATTTCAACAGAGGGACTATCTGAAAAGTTGCCTACATATGAAAAAAATGTAGAAGATATAAAAAAGAAGAATTACAAACTTTCAAAAAATTTAAATTTTGCAAATATAAATAAAAGAAAATTGGTAAAAGAATTTCCTTTTACAAAAGACTATTATGATCTATTAAAATATTTGGATACTAACAAAGAAACAAAAGTTAAAAAGAATAAAATCCAGCAAGATTTAGAATACATTGCGAATAAAAATGTAATAAGGTTCAAATCACCTTTAAAAGAAGATGGGGTAGATGTTGACATAAACAACATTTCCTTTAGTGACAAAAAGGTTATAAAGTATTTTATGACAATAGACGACAAAGAGTCTTACGATTTTAGCAACAACATGGATGTTTTAATTTATGACTTCAACTGTCTTTACAAACAGACAGAATTAAAGCCAAAATTAAAAGAAATAGCAGAAATGGTAAGAGCAGGATTACAACAGAAACAAATAGCTCAAAAACTGGGAATAACTCAGCAACAAGTTTCAAAATATTATAATCAAATAGTTTCTGAAATAGTAAAACAAAATATAAAAAACCATAAAAGACAACATTGCACTAGCAATGTTTTTTTATATGCAAAAAAAGAAAGAGGAATTAGAAATAATGATATGTAGTAAATGTGGTTCACACATGGAAAAAGATTATATCGGTTTCAGTATAATATTCGAGTGTTCAGAATGTTATAATGTTGAAGAAGTTGAGGTCGATGAAGATGAAGAAGATATGTAATAAATGCGGAAAAGTAATAGGATATATTGAAAGGTGTAACTGTAGAGAAGCAAAAAAAAGATTGGTTTCACAGGTACAAAAAACAGACAAAGAAGATTTGATTGTAAAACATAAACGCAAATGGGAAAAGTTAAGAGAAGAAATAATAAAAAGGGATGATGGTTTTTGTCAACGTTGCTATTATAAATATAATATATTAAACGACAGAAGACTAGAAGTACATCATATCAAATCAAGGAAAAACTATCCAAAGTTGACTTTTGATAAAAAAAATCTTATTACAATTTGTAGAACTTGTAATGCTCAGTTAGGAACAAAGGACGAATTAGATTTCTACTGGGAAATAAGAGAAGATGACGATGTGATAATTATATAAAAATATTTAAGGAGAAGATGGGAAGATGAGCAGAAAGAAAAAACCAGTAGCTTTAAAAACTGGAAAAGACGAAAATAAAGCATGGATACAAAGCAGAATTGCAGAAGAGGAAAAATTAAAAGGTGACAATAAAATGCTTTATGATATACCAGAATATTTAGACGAATTGGCTCAAAATTACTATGTATTCTTGGTAAAAGAATTAGAGGAAAGCGACATATTATGCAACTTAGACAAGCCAACATTGGAACAAACGGCAGATTGTCTTTCTAAGATAAGACAAGCAGACGAAGAAATAAATAAAGACGGTTTAATGCTTACAACAATTGACAGATACGGAGCAGAGGTCATAAAAGAACATCCAGCAGTTAGAACAAAACATACATACCTACAAAGATATATGACTCTTGCAAATGCCTTGGGATTAGATCCTTCGAGTAGGGCGGCACTAGCAGCGAAAAAAGTTGAGGCGCAAAACAACCAAGAAGACGAATTATTAAAAATTCTTCGTGGAGAGTAGCAAATAATTTTTAAAGAAGAGATGGTGTTTTAATGCTGTCTCTTCTTTATTTTTTTTAAGGAGGAGATTATTTGAATGATAATAAAAATATAATAAAAAATATAAAAACAATAGAAGATTTTAAAAAACATCCTTGTTATAAATACGCTCTGGACAGTGTTGACAATGAAGATTACCCATTATATGTAAGAAAACAATGCAAAGAGTTTTTAGACGGGATAGAGCGGCAAGAGGATGAAAGTTATCCCTACTTTTTGGATCTATCAATAGTTAACAGAATAACTAAATTCCTACATCTAATTAACTTTGCAAGTGGTGTGCGTGTTGGCACTCCAGTAGTTTACGGTTTAGCTGGTTTTCAATGGTTTATGATTGTGAATACACTAGCATGGAAGTTAAAGTCACAACCTGAAAAAAGAAGGTATGAAAAATCGGTTTTACTTATAGCAAGAAAGTCGGGTAAATCCTTCTTAGTTGGATTAATATTTATACTATTATTACTGTTAGAACCACAGTACTCAGAATTTTATTCTGTTGCACCAGATAGAGAGCTTTCTTCAATAGTTAAGAAAGAGGCAGAACAATTAATTTCTGTTTCTCCGGCATTAACAAAACATTTTAAACTTAGAAGAAATGATATTGAGTGCATACCTACATCAAGTAAGTTTACACCGTTGGCACTATCTAACAACAGAATGGACGGTAAACTTTCTGCCGTCAATGTTTAGTAATAAACATTTAGGAAATCGAGCAAAATCGGAGGAAACCTATTTTTATATTTAAAATAGAAGACACCGAGGTAATCTATTGATTTAAAAGTTAATAGACACCGTAGAGCATAGGAATTGAACCTATACTTTTCTTTTTGAAAAAGTACAGAATATAATATTCCCACGAGTGTTCGACCCCTATTATGTAGGGTGAAAATGTATGCCAAACTGGGTTAGAATTGACTAACCGATGAAAATGAGGGCGACCTCCAGAGCGTAAGATAAAAAACTTATGGATAATAACAGCGAGAAAAGCGAATGTCTATGTTGCAGATGAAGTTGGTGCGTTACCCAACCGTGGGGCTTTAGACGCCATGTCATCTTCTCAGATGAACATGATAAACCGTTTAGGTATATTAATATCTACTGCATACAACACAGAAGCAAACGTGATGACAGAAGAAATAGAATATTGTCAAAAGGTGCTTGATGGTCATATAATTGATGATGCTTGTTTTAGTCTTTTATATATGCCAGACGAACCTAAAAAGTGGACGGAAGATAAAGCTTTAAAACAAGCAAACCCTTTAGCAATAGAGGTAAAAGAAAACTATGATTTCTTAGTGGAACAAAGAAAAAAGGCTCTTGATATGCCATCAGCAATAACAAACTTTAAAACAAAGCATCTTAATATATTTGTCAATGGTGATGTTAGTGAAGTTTACGTTTCTCTTGATGATTTTAAAAAGTGTAGGATAAAAGATTATGATTGGAGAGGGAAAGAAGTTTATCTTGGTCTTGACTTATCACAAACCACAGATAATACTTCTTTAACTATGGTTACATATGACAAAGAATTAAAAAAATACGTTGCTAAGGTTTGGGCGTTTACACCGGAAAGTAATGTAGAGCAAAAAATAAGAATTGAAAAAATAGATTATAATGTTTTTCGTGATCAAGGATTTGTTTATTTCTGTGGCATGAATGGGGTAATTGATTATAAGTTTGTTGAAGACTTTATACTTGATTTAGAAAATAAATTCGGTGTAAAGGTTAAGGGTGTTGGTTACGATAGATATAACTGTATATCAACGGCACAAAAATTAGAAGATAATGGTATGACTACAATAGAAATAAAACAGCATAGTTCCGTATTACACCCAGCAACAAAGTTGTTAAAAGAAAGAATATTACAACAAGAGTTTTCGTATATAGCAAACACATTACTTGAAATAAACTTGGCAAACTGTAGAGAGGTAAAAGATACAAATTTAAACAGTTATATATCTAAAAAACATTCAACTGGTAAAGTTGATATGATTGTTTCCCTAATAAATGCTATGGCTTTATGGCAGCAAGAAGAACTTGACGGGCTTGTTTATGAGTCGGACATGAGAGAGAGCGGATTTTTAATTTTATAAAATTTTTAAATATTTTTTTTACAAGTTCGGATTTTTATTTATTTATATATTGTAAATCAAATAATATATAAAATTTAAGGAGAAATGATAAAATGAATAATTTAGAAGTTTTAGGACAAGTTAAAACAATATCATCAAGAGAAGTTGCAGAAATGATGGATGTAAGACATGGAGATTTATTGGAAAAAATCGACAAAATAAACAAAGATTTTGGTAGCGGAAAAATCCGTTGCCAAAAATATTGGATAGAAAGCACTTTTGAAAACAGAGGTAAGCAATACAGAGAATATCAAGTTACAAAATTAGGATGTGAATTTTTAGCACACAAAACAACGGGCAAAAAAGGTAATTTATTTACAGTTAGATATATGGACAAGTTCGAGGAAATGAAACAGGAATTGCAACAAGTAGATTCTTACATGATAGCAGACCCGATAGAAAGAGCGAAAGCTTGGATAAGAGAAGAAGAAGAGAGAAAGATGTTAGCTTTAACAGTTGAACAACAAAAGCCAAAAGTTGAATACCATGACACAGTATTAAATAGTAACAAACTTGTAACGACAACTGATATAGCAAAAGACTTAGGAATGTCTGCAAGGTCATTAAACTTAAAACTTAATGAACTTGGAATAATATTTAAACAAGGGAAATCTTGGAAACTATATGCAAAACATCAAAACAAAGTACCAGAATATTGTGACTATCATATAAATGAATTTGGACAAACTTTAAAATGGACTGAAAAAGGAAGAAAATTCATAATAGATACTTTAAACGAAATGTAAAATATGTACCCACGAGTAAAATCGTGGGTGTTTTTTTATTTCAAAAAAAGATCAATTTCATCAACCACCTCTATCCTCAAAAGTGCCTTCTATCCATCATTTTCTGCAACTGTTAACAGGTACAGATTCAGGAATATCGTTTGGAGATACTACTATTAAATTTTCTCCATCTGCAAAACATTCTACTCCATTTGATAAAACTGCTATTACTCTTTTAGAGTGGAAGTGTTTGGCAGTACCAATAACAGTAACCTCTCCTTTAAATAATGTAGGATCAGCCGCTCTAACTGTTGAACCTACATTTATAGACTCGTCTGATACTTCCTTAGTTAATCCAACTAGGTTATCATTAACCTCTGTTATTTCAACCTCTCTCATTTCAACCTCTCTCATTTCAACAACTTCTACTATGTTTCCTACAGTGTCTGTTTTAACCTCAGTTACCTCTCTGTAACCTTTTGTCTCCATGAACTTTCTAGCCCCTCTTTCAGTTTTGTAAGTTCTTGACTCAGCTCCAGTACAAGCTATGTAAGATTTTTCCCCATTTACTATTATTGCTCCCTTTTGTTCTGTTCCTCTTATAAAATCTATTATCATTTTTATTCCCTCCGCTTTTCGTTTTATTTTTCGTGTTCCTTATTACTATTATATAATACCATTTTTTATACAAAAAGTAAATACTTTTTTACGATTTTTTAAAAAAATAAATTTAACTTACAACTCTATTTTTTCAACATCCTTCAAATACTTCGCAAACATCTTTTAAATCCTCTTCTAAATCTTTTAAAATACATCTTCTTTTATCATCTTTTACGGTGCTAATTGCAGTGGTTACTTCGTCAAGAACTTCTTTTATTGTATTATATGCCTCGTTATCATTATTAAAACTTCCCAGCTTTTCTATTGTTTTGTTAGCTTTAATGATCACTTCTTCCACTTTATCATCTTTCTTTTCATCTTCCACTTGTATTTCTTTTTTATTTTGTCTTTCTATTAATTCTTCTAATGAAGAGTAGACCCATTTTAAATGATTTTCCATATCATATAAAATATCTTTTGATTTTTCATCTTTCACTTCATCTTTCACTTCATTTATTTTGTCAAGCATTTCGTCAACTACTTTAATTGCCTCAGTGTATTCCATGTTTGGTAATTCATCAACAACTGTTCCAACTTCTTTAACTATTTTTTTGAAAGCATCAACTTTTTTAACTTCTTTTTTAACTTCTTCTTTTACTTCACCTTTAGTTTCTGTCGGGTTTAATTCTTTAACAACCACTATTGTTTCTGCTCCTAATCTTCTATTATATTCTTTTCCTTGGTACTCTTCTACTATTGTTAAAGTTTTTCCAGTTTTGCTGAAAGTTATTTCTTTAACTATTGTAGTTCCTCCGTTGTTCCAAACTAACACGTCACCAACTTGTAAGTTTTTAGCTTTTATTCCTTCTCTTATTCCTATCCCTTGTAATCTTGTTGTTCCTTCGTAATTTCTCATTTTTATATCTCTCCTTTGAATTTAATTTGTTTTCATCTCTTAACTTAATTATATAATACCATTATTTGTATAAAAAGTAAATACTTTTTTACTATTTTATTTATTTTTTTAAAAAATTTTCTAAAAGGTATTGTAATTTTGTCAAATGAAGTATATACTCGAAATATATAAAAAAAATTACATAAAAAAAGATTACGAGTTTCCATAAAGTCGGCAAACTTTAGAGGGAATTAATACCAACTGCGGCAACAGTTAGATAAACAAGTAACCTTTTAAACTAGAAATAACTTAGAAAGTATTTAGCGATACTTAATAAATTATTAATAGTTAGTTATTAAATTGTATATAAGTAATTATATACGAAAAGCAGTAATAATGCAACTCATACAATTTAGTAATTTAAGGAAAATATTCAGACCTGTTCAGTAGTTGGACAGGTCTTTTTTAATTGCATAGATCAAGAGCTTAACTCTTGAAGGACTGCTACGGTTCTAATAGATACTACTAGCGAGATTTACTGTAACAACAGTAAGAAGTTTTTCTTTAGCTAGCAAGTCTTAAAAGTAGAGTTGCCGTCAACTAAAAGCGGAGTCCCTACCATATGTAAAGGTGGGTGGGAAGACCTTAGAAAGTCTATAAACTTGGGTGTCTTATAAGGTAGCACCACAGTAGGCTAATGCTGTTAAAATGGTTAGCCGGCCACACATCAAAACTCTTACCTTGATGTGTGTTACGAAAGTCCTAGCATTGAAAACTCTAAAGGATGTTAGCCGTAAGCTATTTATTTTAAATAGTAGGTAAATAAGAGGGGTGTTCGGTTACTCGATTATATAAAGGACTGCATAGAATAGTTGAAAGACTAGACAGGTTGGCGAGTAAGACCTGTTTTGATATGTACTTATACTGAAATGTGTAAGGATTCGGTAAGAGCTAGCGTTCCATGATCGTATACATGGCGAGATGAGGGTGCATACTTCATTATTACGTTAGAGAATAGTTTTGTTGCAATACATTCTCCTAGTATCTTTGTATACTTTTTTTGTTGCGTGACAAGGACTATTCTTTCTAATAACTCGAATCCGGTGCTACACTTTTAGAATGCTGGTGTCTATAAGAAATTTGTTTTTCTTCTTAAAAGTAAAGAATTTGTTAGTTATTAGAAAGATATTTGTTGCTTATACAGATAAAAAAACAATAACCAACAAACACGAAAGACCAAAATTCAATCGGACATTTCAAAGGCTTAGAACGTCATTACAAATATAGTAGCTAAATGTCCGTTGAATACGGTAGCAACAAACCACCTTGAGTGGTGCGTTAGGATGCGAACTGCTTATAAGACTAATATCTATATATCTTCCTAACGTCAGATATATAAGAAACTTAGAATTTTTAGAAGAAAATAAAAAAAATATTCAATATTCTTTTTACAAATCCAATACTTTCTTTATTAATAGGTTTGTAGACAAACAAAAAAGAAATGAGGGAAGTAAAAAGTGAACGAATACATGAAGAAAATAGATTTAGATACAGTTGAGGGAAATAAAAAAAGAAGTGTAAAAGCATTTAATGAGTTTATAGATTTATTAATAGAAGAAGGATATGAGTTAAAGTCAGAATATGTAAAGAGCGATATCAAGGTAATATTAAAACCTCCTTGTGGACATGATGAGTACGAAGTTATACCAAAAAGCTTTAAAGATGGTGGAAGATGCCCAGGATGTAGTAGAATGAAATTAAAAGAGATAAGAGAGAAGATTCGATTAGAGTTTGTAGACTTATTAATAAATGAAAAGTATGAATTAAAATCGGAGTATATAAACACTAAAACTAAGGTAACGTTAAAACCTCCTTGTGGACATGGAGAATATAAAGTAACACCAAATAACTTTAAAAAAGGTAATAGGTGTCCATGTTGCGAAAAAAATAGGAGACAACAAATGGTAAGACGATCTGCCAGAGAAATGAACCTCAAGGCAAAAGAAGAGTTTATGAGCTTAGTCACAAAAGAAGGTTATGAATTAAGGTCTGAATATATAAGCAGCCAAACTAAAGTGGTACTAAAACCTTCCTGCGGACACGAAGAATATAAAGTAATACCAAATAACTTTAAAAAAGGTAATAGGTGTCCAGAGTGTGCAAGAGAGAAAAATGGAAAGTTACAAAAAGAAAGAAGTAACAAATCTAAATTAGAATTTGTAGAGATGCTTGAAAAAGAAGGGTATGAGTTATTGGGCGAATATAAAGGCTCAGACAAGAAAGTTTCTTTAAAGTGTAACAAAGATCATATTTATTCTGTTAGATCAACTGACTTTAAAGGGGGGGTAAGATGTCCTGAGTGTAACACGTCTTCTCACGGTGAGGAACTTACAAAAAAACTACTAAAGCAATATAATATAGTTTTTGAAAGAGAAAAGAAATTTAATGGCTTAACTGGTTTAGGTGGTGGGAATCTAAGATTTGATTTTTATATACCAGAACATAGTGTGGTTATTGAAATAAATGGAGAAGGACATTATAAAGAGTATACAAATAAATTTTTTAACAACAATATAATAAGACACGACAAAATAAAAAGGGATTTTTGCAAAAAACAAGGTATAAAACTTTATGATATAGAATATTTGTCAACTGTTATAGGTAAAAACAACGCTTTAAAGCACGTTGAAGAAAGAGTTTTAGAAATTATTAGGGGAATAGCAGCGTAAACCCTTTTTCATTTAATAATGGTAATAGATGTCCAATAGAAAAAAAGAAAAGAAACTAGAAGAAAAAGGAGGGAGTTATGTTATGAGTAAAAATTTTTCAAGTAGTAGTTTATTTTCACTAAAAGACAAAGACCTTGATGACAGATACAACAAAAGGCAAACAATTTATAGTAATGCATTAGAAGATATTAAATGTAAGTTAATATATACTTTGAATAAACATTGTGATGAAGATGTTGCAACTAAAAGAAGTTTAGAAGAGTATTTATTAAGAGAATTGATGATAGATTATAGAAATAGAGAGGGTTGTTAAAACAGAAAGACGGCATAAACCGTCTTTTTATTTGCTTTGATTTGTTTCATTGTAATTTAGTAAAAAATCAATAACTCTAATGTCAACTTTTCCTTTGTAAACTTCTGCAAGTTCTCTCGCCCTTTTGTTTCTAGCATTTATATACAACTGTCTCATAAGCTCTATGGTTAGACCACTACTAATATATTTAGACCTACCACATATATTTATTTTTGTTTCATACCTTCTGTCTTGGTGTCTATATTTTACACCAGTTGGAAGACCGCCTTCCTTTTGTTTGTTGTGGTTTAAAAATGCATTTATTTCTGGTGGTATAAATACACAAGTTTTCTTTGAATAGATTTTCTTTTTAGAAGGTATAATGTCTTTGTTTAAATTATAAAATCTGCCTTCTTTATCCTTTAGATCAAACCCGTACAACTCATTTATATCTTTTGCGAATATTTGAAAGTTGTGCCACTCTTTGCAAAGCTTTACTTTTTTAGATTTAACATTATAAACGTTTTTTAAAACAGTCTTCCATAATTGATACTCCCTATCTTTGGAGTTATAAATTCCAACACCTACAAATCCTCTTCCTAGTAGAGAAGGATGAAAGGGATTTTTAATACTTCCTCTAGCGATAGATGATGTTGGAGTTTCTGTCATGTACCCATGCTCATCTAGGAATTTCACCACCTTTCTAGTGGGCGAAATGTCTTTTATTACCCTTATTTCGTATCCTTGATTTGTTTTGTGTGTTGTTCCTTTACTATATTTACCCATAAAATCGTTT
>ULWV01068603.1_pt1 | contig 14861 bp, 11 predicted proteins | sample 1960651 | NCBI WGS metagenome assembly ULWV01 (sample SAMEA4835820, study PRJEB28245) | human gut metagenome | biome: gut microbiome; material: fecal sample | place: Denmark | collected 2008
ACCTGCCATGGCGACTGCCGGGGCTCAACTAAACCAGGGAGGTCCCGGACTGCTGTTCATCTTCCTGCCTTGTCTGTTCAAATCAATGCCGGGAGGATATATCATAGCGATCATCTTCTTTGTGGCTGTGTTTATGGCTGGACTGTCATCACTTATAAATCTATATGAAGCACCGATTGCAACTGTTCAGGAAAAATTGGGCGTCGGCAGAAAACCCGCATGCGCCATCATTGGTGCCATTGCAGTTGTCGTGTCAATCTGCATACAGGGTATCGTGTCAGACTGGATGGATGTCCTGTCCATCTACATCTGCCCGCTCGGCGCAGGGCTTGCCGGAATCATGTTTTTCTGGGTATGTGGCAAAAAATATGTTGAGGAGCAGGTCAACACAGGAAGAGAAAAGAAATTCACGGAGAAGTTCGTTCCTATCTGCAAATACATCTACTGTCCTGTATGTCTTCTCGTATTGATACTTGGTATCCTGCTCGGAGGTATCGGCTAAACATATAAAAGCAGCCTGACGGATCATCACCATGTATAACATTGATGATGTACGCAGACTGCTTTTTCTTATTTTTGTTATTCGGCACTCAGATATGCTCGTTTATTCATCATCCGAAAGTCCAAATCCCTCTTCCAGGAACCTGTTCCACTCGGCATTATTGCTCTCAAGTTTTTTCTTCTGCATGATCCTGTTCCTATCTGCGAGGATGGAAAGCATCTCATCCACAATCTCCTCAAGTGGCAGTTCCTGATAGTGAGACAGATATCCTATCATCCTTCCGGCAGTGAAGTCGGTATTCAGATTCTTTGTTATGAGGTCGCAGAACTCCTCCGGATACCCCCGGTCAAGCATCATATCATAAAGTTCCATGCTCATCTCTGATCTCGGTTTCATTCAGATCTCCTTCCTATCACCAAGCTTGCCACCACTGTAAATATTGCACTGATCATAAGTTCTGTATAGTAGCCCAGTCCTCTGCTGAGTATCATGCCCGGCAGGAGCAATGTGCTGCCAAATATCGGCAAGAACATCTCCATAAAGAGTTTTTCACTGATTCCCATCCCCCCCGGAAGGGGAAGCATATCCACTGCAACTGCTATGGCACCCTGCATGAGAATGATAAGCCATGCCGATGATCCTGAAAGTCCAAATGCCTTGTACACAAACCATGTAGCTGCAAATAGTGATAATCTTTGCATAACTGTTATAATGAACACTACCACCAGCATCCCGAAATGTCCTATCATGTAATCCGCAGTCTGGTTATACTTTTCCATTGATTCCGCGAGTTTTTCCTCACGGGACTTCTTGTGTCTTAAAAACTTCATCCGCTCAAGAAATCTGCTGCCATTCACCACAAATGCCTTTGCAAGCGATGGGTGGAACGCAAACAGCACCATACCAGCCACGCACACAACATTAAGTACAAGCCCAAGGTAAAATATCCACTGCACATCATCTATATATGTATGTATAAAACTCTGTCCAAATATGGCTATTCCAAGTCCCAGAAGTACCAGCACCAGCTTGTAAGTGATCGTCACTATGAGCAGCACCTGTGTGGAAACAGGGATTGGTATCTTCTTTTTCTTCATATAATATATCTGAGCCGGCTGTCCCCCCGACGCAGAGGGTGTGATGCAGCTGAAAAAGAATCCAACCGACGAGAACAGGAAACAGGTTCCCCTGTCTACCTTCACGCCAAGATTCCGCATCATATAATGAATGATAATTGATTCTCCCCATATAAATACCACGACACATGCCACTCCCGGTATGAGCCACCAAGGATTCACCGTCTGAAGTATATCAGATATCTGTCCTATATCCTCGCCGTGAAACACTCCGTATATCGTTCCGGCAAATATGAGAACCAGGAACAATACGTTGAACACCATCTTTTTCTTATTTTCCATTTAACTTACTATCCTTTTCATATCCGGGGCAATTCCCCTGTAAATACAGTGCGAACTTCATGCACAATGCTAGTATATCATGGATCACTCAATTAAATGGCAAAAAAGGGTGGTTTTTACTTTAATTATTTGTAATGTAAGTTTTATGTGGCATACACATTCTATTTTTCACTGTTCAGGATCGGCAGATTCTGCCCCTCCTCCCAGAGAGTCGCAACCTCAGTTCCATCCTTGTGGCAATACACTATCTTATTTATAACTCTTGGCTCCTCATCGCCATAGTATATATCTGAACTGCCTGTATGCTCATGTTCAGTCTGAGGGATAGCCGCGCCCTCTCTATATCCTCCAAAGCTCTGGTATGCCTCACCTGACATCCACGACCTTGCATTTCCAAATATATCAAGTGATGTCAGTCCCTGCTCCCCGAGATAAAATTTGAATACACCGCTATCCATTTCATCTGAAGTGCTTATATCTACTATCTGTCCCATTCCCTCAAGTCCATTCTGGTGAAGGTACAACATTCCGTCTATCTCGACAACCTGGGCAGCCTGCTGGATTCCCACCGATGTCATCTTTGGCCACACCTCAGTCCACCTGCAGGTTATCGCCCAGTTGAGCAATATCCAAAGCAACACAAATATCAAGATAACCGCCAGCGCTCTTCCTCTTATCTTTTTATTTACAAATTTCTTAAACCCTTTGACTCCTGAACTGTCCTCCATTGGAAGCACAAGATGTGATTTCATGCGCTCAACCGTCATCAGGCAGTCCGGACAATGCTCTATATGCTCCTCAACCTTTGCCTTGCTCTCCTCGCTGCATACACCATCCACGTAAAGTGGTATGAGATCTTTTATTATTTCACAATCTTTATTCACTATTCTACCTCCTGTTTCTGTTACATTTTATCCATTATCATCATTCTGGCACGGTGATATGTCACTCTCGCCCAGCTCTCCGTCTTGCCAAATACATCAGCGATCTGTCCGAATCTCAGTTCACCGAATACCCTGAGCGTGAACACTTCTTTATACGGTTCCGGCAGTTCATGCAGTATTCTGTGAATCTTTATAGCCTGCTCCTTATCAACCATCTCTGATATGAGATCATACTCCGCATCCCCCATAAGTGCAGCCTGTGACTCTGACCGGTTATTTACCGCGTCACCATCCACCTGCTCCCTGTTCTGTTTTCCCGCATATGTAAAGTATGTATTCTTGGCTATCTGACAGAGCCAGACCTTTATATCACAGTCTCCTTTGAACCGATCCACAGCTTTTATCGCTTTAACAAATGTCTCCTGTGTTATGTCTTCGGCTATGTTGGGATTCTTAGACAGTGCCAGCACAAAACGATATACGTCTTTGTAGTACTTTTCGTATATTTCTTCTATTCCATTTTTTTCTTTTCCTGACGCCAAGTTTTTTACCTCCCTTCACATATAAGACCAGTATAATTGAAAAACGTTACAAAAAGATAAAAATAATACATATTTTTGTCGAATTTCATTCCAGCTATTATTTTTACCCTGCCACTTTTCCTATAAATTACACAGAAAAAGAGAGATGAAAATATAACTTCACCTCTCTTCCAGTTTAAAAATCCAATTATCTACAGTATTCAATTGCCTTGTAATACTGCAATATATTCGGCACCAGCTATTCTATCTCTTCTTGTACATAACCAGTTCCGGATTTGTCCCTTCCGCCTCATATGTCGATATCAAAATAAAATCCATATCCGCCAGAACTCCAAAGTATCTGTCTCCGCCGAATTCGCATTCCAGCTGATTCCCCAGATATGTCTTCTCGTCATCAAGGAATCTGACATTCATGCCATTTGGCAGACGATACTCGAGATTCACATATTTGCCAACAAGCGCATTGAGTCTTTCAAGACGGGGCATTCCTTCTATATGAAGCGCATTGATCTCATCTATGAGCTTACCTTTAAATACCTCAAACTGGCCATTGTCACTTAGCTGCTCATAACGCTTCCAATAGTCAAGTTTCGGCAGCATCTCTTTCAAATATTCTCTGGCCTGCTCCTCGGAAAAGTTCTCCCCCACCATGTTCTTCACACATACATCGATCAGATCATCCATGTTGCTGTAGGTATAAGTACCGTCGGCATAACACCATTTGCAGTAATCCTCATTCAGTGAACCGTCGCTGTCACGTCCCATAATGTTATCGTCCTCAATGGGCATTCCGCAGCACTGACAAATGAGTTTTCTCGGTGCCCCCAGCAGTGTATTTATTGATACGTCCAGCTCCTTTGAAAGGAGCTTAAGCGTATCTGTGTTCGGCACCGTCTCGCCATTCTCCCAGCGCGATACCGCCTGTCTTGTGACCATGACTTTCTCTGCCAGGTCGTCCTGGGATAATCCCCTTTTTGTTCTAAGTTCTAATATAATGTCCTTTGTCTCCATTGCACCCACCTCCGTTATGGGTATCATAACAAATTGTGTGGAATGTGGAAAGCAACTGGGAGTTGCTCTGTTCCTATACCGACTGCGTAAACCGGCATTTCGGGAATCCCGTGCATCCTATAAATTTGCCAAATTTCCCGGATCTTTCAACCAGCTTTTTCCCACATTCCGGGCATATCATAGACATCTTTGCAGATGCAGACTTAACATCTCCATTTGAGTCCTGCGACATTTTATTGCCGTTCTTCTTTAAATGATCTGAGGTCTTAGTGCCGTTTTTTTTCGCACCGTCAGATATGGCTTCGGTCTCTTGGGGCTTATCGCTGACTTCCTTGGGCTTACAGCTGACCTCTGGGGGCTTACCGCTGAGCAGCTCGGCAATCTCTTTATCTGTTAGTATCTCTGCTGTGCACTCTCTCGCAACCCTCACCGGCCTGCAAGTCCATACCGCCTTATCTCCTATCATGTAAAATCTGAATTTCGCCCTTGTCGCTGCAACATTGACGATATTATTGTTCACCCAGTTGACGGCTCCCATAGATTTGCTGTCGCATCCGAGCAGGAATATAACCTCATCCGTTCCCTGCCCTTGGAAAGTGTGCACAGTTCCAATGTTATTGGCATTAAGCCATTTTCTGACTCTTGGCTCTTTTCCATATAACTCCGATTTCTTTATCATCTCCAGCATTCCCTCTTTCACCGATGTAAATGGTGTGATGATAAACAACCTAGGGATATCACCGGAATCCCGCTCAAATTTTCTCTCCAGAAGTTTCAGCACGAGCTCACCCTGGGTCTTGACAAAATGATCCTTCTTGCCCGAATTCTCAGCACCGGTTACATCGATCCAGCAGCTCTTGTCCAGGATAAATGTCTTTGCCCTATCAGCCCTAGGTTCTGCCGTCTGCTGCTTCATAGTTCCATCATATGAAAGCACATTTGAGATCGTGTACATGGGGTCAATGCAGCGCCTATGGACTACCAGCGGGCAGCCTACCCACTCTTTCTCCTCATCTTTCCCAAGATAAGTTCCATATGGATTTATGTAGTCAGCAAAAGCCTGAACAGAGATTTTCTTATCCTTGTAACCTGCCAATATCTCTGCGGTAAGCAACTGTTTTATCATGTCAGTCTCTGCGGTAACCACAGGCTCGATCTGCTTTGGATCTCCGACTATGATCGCATTTCTGCATCTGAACATCGCACCAACTGCCATCTGTGGCTGTGCCTGTCCCGCCTCATCGACGATAAGAGTTCCAAGCACTCCGCTTTTCTTCACATCGCCCAGAAATGTCTGCGCAGAAGCAAATGTTGTGGATATTACAGGGGTGAGCAGGAAAATGCTCTGAAGCATGTACGGCATGGCTTCTTCTCTGTCTGCAAGCTTCATCCTCTCACCACAATCATCAAACACATTCCACGCTATCATCAGGTTGATGATGTTGTGCCTCATACATTTTGAAGAAATGACGAATTCCTTGTGCAGCTTACATGCATACAGGAATAACTTTTCACGCTCTCTATTGTACTGGGCGGTAAACCATGGATTGGTTATCTGTGCTTTTGTTGACAGCCTGTCGTCCTCGGATACATAACGTTCCATAAATACAGCGTCCACCGGGGTCATCTTCATCTGCCCATGCGAGTATTTTGAAATACACCGCTGGTATTTCTGAAGATTCTGCAGGCCAGATATCCTGTTGTTCAAAGAAGTTATCTCTCCATTAAGTTTTGATATTGTCGCTTTCTTCTCCTGAATGAATATATCTCTTGTGGATGTATCCTTACGCCTTGCGAACAATCCCTTCGGTTTGCTTTCCTCAAGCTCGATCAGCTCTTTTTGTTCAGCAAATAACTGACGCTCAAGTATCTGCCGCTTTCTTTCCACATCACTTATTTCACATGACAAATCCTCTGGTGCATCTTCCTGCAGCTCCACAGGAACCGAACCTGCCAGAGCACAGATCTGTCCTAATTCTTTTCGTAAGTTTTCAACCAATTTATACTGAGATAAAAACTTTTTTCTTACCTCCAGATATTTTGCCTTATGCTGCTCTCTGACATCATTTGATCTGTAGTCCTCCACAAATGGCTTCAGGACCGAATTGCAATACTTACGGATATTTGCCTTTCTGCCAAACGGAGCGGATATAAGGCCCCAGCAGTCAGCTCCGCCTAAAAGTTTATCCGCATAACGCGTAAAATAAATATCCTTCTCTTCTCGGCTCTTTCCGTATCTGGTTATAGTCTCCACGTCGTCGGTCTTGTCGATATCAAACAAATCACGGACCTCATCCAGGCCGCAGCGGATCTCCTCATCGTCATCCCCTGACGACTCCAGGCTGTCAAGTATATCCTTCGCCTTCGGAAGATCTATCGTGATATTTTCCACCGCCGCATTGTTACATGATGCGACCAGCATACCATAATTGTTGATCTCATCAACATTTATCGAATAATAATGAGGCGCATACTGGTAATAGGCATTCGCATTTGCCTCTAACGGTCCATGCGAAAATGAATGCATCTCAAATAAAGAGTCTGGATCTTCTGCATTCTCAGCGAGGAGTCTGGCACGCTCAACAATGTTGCTTGCCACGATCTCCTTGAGCAATGTAGTCTTTCCCGTTCCGGGAGGTCCGTTTACAGAAAAAACTGGAGCATCCCCGTCCTGTCTGATTGCTATATTGACCGCAACCTGCTGCATCAACGCCGGCATATATTTGGCCGGCCATTTTCCCCTTGGTGAATTTGTAACATTGAAGACTTTATCAAAGAACCGCTTCATCTCACTTTTTCCCGCATCCGGCGAGATGATCGTTCTCGGTAAATTGTCAAATCCTTTCGACTTTTCGTACCCTGCCAGAATGTACTCGATCACTTTCTTCTCATATTCATTCCCATCGCCAAAGTTCCCGTTCTGAACCAGCTCTGACAATTGGATAATGTCATTCAGAAAGAAGCTTTTACCCAGATCCGCATAGTCAAATGCGTCTTCGTCCGCATCTCTGGCCTGTTCGCTCGCATACCTGTTGAATTCGGCAATTCCCATCGATTCCTGAGGATCATCTAAGAACCTGTGTTTCACATACTCGTTAAAAATCTTCTCATATATGGTTGAAATAAACTCATCGACATTCTGGTTCTGCAGTTCCTCATCGATCTCTCCAACAAGTTCTTCATACTCGCTAGTATCGAGAGAAAAGTCATGACTATTATGTGCTCTTGACTCATCCCACCTGGCAATCGCCCACAGTATCGGTGACATTTTGAAACTGTTCTGAAGATACACACCTTTCGTATCTGTCTTGAATGAGCACCATGCGATCGCACTCTTTTTCGGATAAGCTATCTCAGGATTATCGGATTTATCCTCTATAAACTTCTCAAGATAATCAACTACTGTGTTCCGCTCTACCTTTCCCAGGCAAAAATGGATCTCTTCACCAACCGAAGGAAACTTCGAATAGTCGTCCCTGTCATTTTCCAGGATCATCTCCAGATCAATATCAAGAGATGACAAAACTGGCAAATCAAAGAAGACCTCGATCTTCTCTGCCTTAACCTCTTTGCCATTCTTAATATTCTTAATTAGCTTTTTGTTCTCTGAACTTTCCTGTGGAATGTCGGTCTGACCTAGAAATTCTGTGATTTTCCAGTAGTTTAAGATTTCCAGGACTGCTGCCTTTTGCTTGTTTTCCATTTGATGTGCTCCTTATAATGTAACCCCTTGTAGTTCGTCTGATATTTTGCTTAATATGTTACATTATAATTATTAACCTCAAACATAGCAATGGAGTTTGTAAGTCACTGCTGACACGATTTTTATTAAGACTTCTAACATCTAAAATCATTCTCCATCTACAGCAGTTTTTCTCGCATGACTCGTCTCCACAAACATGATGGTGTATATGCTGTCTTACAAATCTGCAATCTTTCCCCAGAAAATAATTACCTGGAATAAATGTACGATTTTCTTTGACCTCATGTGCAATTGTTGATGGATGTCTCAGGAGTAGTTTTCCTATCTTTTTGAATGAATCCTTATTGCTAATTCCAGTTTCTATTGCAATCCTGTCAGACAGGTCCATCTGTTCTTCTTTTTTGTAATAAGCCATATCTGCTCCTTCCTAGCAGATAGTAATCGATATCTTATCTATATCATGTCTACCAGAAAGTCATTGCAAAAGTAAATTAGACTTTTTTAGTCATTTTCAGTTGTCAAAGTACAGGTTTAATTTTTCATTTTAGCCCTCTGACTATAATAACTATATCAAATGTGATGAGGAATTCTTTCCACATAAAAAGGCGTCCTGTTATACACAGAACGCCAGATAAATCAATTTAGCCAACTAATTTTATATTCTTTTTAATTCATTATACTTATCTATCGTAAGCTTATCACAATCAACCATAGCTTGTTTTTCTTTCTCCCAAATAATAAATTCATACTGCAATAATGTCATATCTTCCGGAATGGCCTTTCTTATATCCCGCTGAATTTGATAGTAAACATCCGGCCCTACTTTGCTCCATCCATTAATAAAAACGCCTGTTACCTGGTAAATCCAATGCAGTGTATACACATCAAGTGGCATATGACAGAACTTAAACATCCCCGCATCCAAACACTCAAAACACGATAAATACTTTAAAGCCATATTGATAAATTTCTGTGCCTTGCCAAAATAACCACTAAAATCGTAACCCAGTTTTTCTGTCATGATTCCGATGAATTGATCACAGAACTTTCTGTGAATCTCATCAAATTCAATTGCCGATTTACCATTGCATTCTTTTAGCAGATCATCAACAAGATCATGTAACACCCCCATTACTTCCGTATACACCTTGGCATCCCGTGTGATCGCTTTGATATTCTCAATATTTATGGTGTACATATCCGCCCAGGCTTTTTTTGTAGAAAATATTATTGCCTCGTTTCGAGCCACCTGTAGATTAAAACCGATTTGTTTAAATTCGCTATCAATAAATTTATCCCGTGCGTCTTTGTAGTCTAACATTTTCCGCGATATCTCCTTGTATCTTTTAGTAACTCATTTCATAGTTTTCGGCCTATCTCTATCCCCGGCCACACCCTTATTCTTTCAGCACCTGTTATAAATATTTCCACATCACTACAAATATTCTGTAGTTCTCCAAATATCACATATGTCCATGCCTGCGTTTTATCTTATCCACCAGTGTCACATCCGCCGGCAGCCAATCGACCGAATCAAGTTCCTCTATAGTGAGCCATTTCGCATCTTCATGCTCTTTTAACTCCAGATGATCTGCTGCCAGTTCACACAAGAAACAATCCATCGACAAATGAAACGCAGGATAATCATATTCGATCGTATCAAGCAACTCTCCAACATTTATCCTTGCGTCCAATTCCTCGTTTATTTCCCTGATCAGTGCGTCTTGAGGAGTTTCACCAGCTTCTATTTTACCTCCAGGGAATTCCCATCCCCCTTTAAGTTCTCCGTATCCTCTCTGGGTTACAAATATCTGCTTTTGGTTGTTTTTTTCTCTTACAATTACTGCAGCAACTACTCTTATTGTCTTCATAACATCCTCCAATTAAGAATTTACAATGTACTCGTAAATATCTTCACGCACCGGAACATCAAGTATCCATTCAATTTCCACTGCTGTTTTCTCTGTGTTCGCCATTTTGAATTCTTTAGTTTTACCACTCGCTGTCATATGTCCTAGATAATAAAACTCCTTAGAAACCTTATCATCTTTATTCTTTCTTACAAAAAGCTCTACATAAATCCCTCTTTCCTTTGCTTTAAGGAAATTCTGTACATCCTCTGACTGCAAACTTCTGCCCGACTTTGAAATAGCTATCAAACGATCTCTAAAACCAGGGACAAAATGGTCTTCATATTTCGTTGTGTCACTAATATCCTCTGCCTTATCATAATTGATGAACACAGGAAATGTCTTTGTCTTTTTGTCATATTTATATCCACTAATATTTAACGGAACTTCATTCTGCTCCCAATTGAGGAGACGACAGACATCCTCATAAGTGTATTTCTGGTACAAAACAAAGTCTGTCTGATCATATGTATTACTATAATCACGCTCGTATCTGCTAATACCAAATTCAACAAGTTCCTGAAGAATATCGTAAAATTCTTTATTTGACAGCATTTGTAAAAATGACTTTGTTGGTCTATAATCGTTTTCGTTTTTCTCAATAAACACGCACTTCGCGTAAGTTTTCTTGCTCGCTCCAGTTTGGAATTCATTAGTCATAACATTTACAATGTTTTCCTTCTGCTCCTGACTGACATCTCTTCCATATTTCTTCATATCCTCTGAAAGGCCGGCAAACAAACCCAATTTAGCTAGTCCCCGGGCATATGTAAGCATTCTTTTCAACATCTGAAGTTCTTGAATTCTTTTTCCATTTGCCAATTTCTTAGAAACAAATTCGATTACTTTTTCTTCATCCTCTGGCAAGCGAGTCTTGTATTCTTTCTCATATTTCACTAAAAACTTATAATACGATCCAAGACTGTTGTTATCAAAGATTCGAATAACATCCATCTCGCCGTATTCATCAAAATCCCTCAATCTGGGAATACGTCCAAGTTTATTCTTGAGGTTCGTATAATTCTCTTTGATAAGCCTTATATCGCTAAAGTTTGCGTTATCAACCGACGCAAAAATTCTCTTTCTGCTAACCTCATCAAAATGAACCGTAGATGCACCAGGAATCATCCGTTCACCTTCCATGACATATCTACGGATATTATCTTTGTTATATGTTCTATCTCCTGATAAGGCAATCGGTATCATGAAATTGTTGTTATAGTTTCCAATAAAATCAAGGATTACAACGTATTCTTTCCCCTCTGCTTTTCGAAGGCCTCTTCCCAATTGCTGTATAAAAACAATTGGAGACTGAGTCGGTCTCAACATGATGACCTGATTTACCTCGACAATATCAACACCTTCATTTAAGACATCCACAGAGAAAATATAATCTATAAGAGTCTTATCTGCCGCTGCGTCTCTCTCATCCATAGCAAGCCTCTCAAACGCATCCTGCCTAACCATCTCTGAGTCCTCACCACTAAGTGCAACTGTCCTATATCCTAATTCGTTAAACTTCTTTGAAAGTTCCTTACACTCCCGATTACGGCTGCAAAATACCAATCCCTTTACGCGATCTCCGCTGTAACCATAATAATTTGACTGCTCTATAACATGCTTTACACGCTCGTCACAAACCAATTTATTAAACTCTTCTTCAGACAAACTCTTTGACTTGGTATCCTGTACAACGGATAAATCAGTAATTCCAAAATAGTGAAATGGACACAGCAAGTCCTCTTCCATTGCCTGCTGCAGACGAATCTCATAGGCTATCTGATGATTAAATATCTCATAAATATTTTCCCCAGAATCATTGTCATTTCTCTTGTCAGGCGTAGCTGTCATGCCAAGGAATAGACGTGGAGTAAAGTAATTCATAACCTTCTGATATGTATTTGCCGAGCTATGGTGGGCCTCGTCCAGAATAATACAATCAAACTCGGCTGGATCATACATTTGCAAATGCGCATCCCTATTTAACGTCTCCACAGTGGCAAATATATAATCCCTATCGTATTCATGATAGCCAGCACCTACCAACCCTACAGAAATCGTACTGCCGAAAACTCTCTGATATGATTTCTTTGCCTGTACAGCAAGTGACGCTCGATGGACAAGAAATAACACTCTCTTAAATCCAAGTTCACGCATTGCAAATGCCGACGCATAAGTCTTTCCCGTACCAGTGGCACTTATAAGAAGTGCTCTCTTCTCATCATTCTCCAATATAGCTTTAAGGTTAGCAATAAATCTCACCTGCATGCTGTTTGGTTTTAATTTATATCTCTCCAATGAGGTAATATTTCCCTCTGAAGCGATTTTCCTTTGAGCTTTGATTATATCGTATCTCTGCTTATATTCCTCATAAAACACATCATAGTCCAGAGCATATTCTGAGTTCCATAACTCATCAAATTCTCTTAATATATCCTCTGACATCTCTCCCTGTGCCGTGGAGACAAGCTTGGTATTCCATTCTCTATTGGTCGTGAGTGCAGCACTGGTAATATTCGAGCTGCCAATTATGATCCTGTATATTTCTTCCTCTCTGAATATATATCCCTTTGTATGAAAGCCATTGTTAGCAGATCTTGTGTCATACATTCTAATCTTTATATTCTTCAAAGAATGCAACTTCTCCAAAGCCAAAGGCTCACTAAAATCCAAATAGTTTGAGGTCAATATCTCCCCTGGAACCCCTTTTCTCTCAAGCTCTTTCAACGTCTGAAGAAGCGGTGTTACACCGCCCAAAGTAATAAATGCCACACTTATCTGGAACTTATCACATTTTAGAAGTTCACTCTCTATGACTGAAATAACTTTCTTGCCTTCCCTATGATTATTTGAAACAAAGCCCGGCTTATATGATATCTCAGATGCAATATTGCCATCGATATATGCAGTTTCCAATCCGTCACGTACTAACTGCGTTTTATCCTGAATCATAGTTGTCCTCCATTTCAAATAGTATGATTTATTTTATCATAAAAGATGGGGAATGGGGAGATTTGAAAAAATTATGGAGGGGTTATAAAATGGATTTTTATTGACTTACATTGCTTAGCTTTTTATTGTTATAACATTTCCCACATGCTATACTCTTTTTTAACAAAAGCTTATCGTTATAAGCACTCAGCATTGTAACCTCTGTAGCGAATGCAGAAACATCAATTATAAACAGAAATTGAGGTAAACAATATGGCATTTAGCAAAACAATCCAAATGTATATATTTGATGGCAATCCGAATGGACGTATCATGTGTGAACTTTCCAATTGGAATGGCCGTATATATAAAATTTCTCGGAATGAGCTTTCAGAATTTGCAAAACGAAATGATTCAGAAAACACTGGCGTATACTTCTTATTCGGTAAAGATGAAAGCAATTTTGACACGGTCTATGTAGGTGAAGCCGAAAAAATGTTCACACGACTCAAACAGCATCTCAAAGAAGATTACTGGAACGACTGTATCGCAGTAATAAGTAAAGATAACCTACTAAATAAAGCACATGTAAAGTACCTTGAAAATAAATTTTACAATATCGCCCAGGATACCGGTCGTGCCAACGTGTTAAACAGTACAATTCCTACATGTTCATCCATTTCAGAATACGACGAAGCTATGCTTTCAGAATTTATTAGTAATACAAAATTACTTGTAAACACTTTGGGATATAAAACTTTTGATTCCATCGAAGATTCCTCAATCAAAGCTGGACCTAAACAGTTACTCTTTTATATTAAGGGAGCAAGAGGCGCAAGCTCCAAAGGTGTTATTGTTCCCGATGGTTTTGCAGTTTTTAAAGATTCCCAAATTGCTTCCAGTACCGTGCCCAGTATGTCTGCACCTCTAATCAAATTACGTACTTCTCTTATTGAAAAGGGAATCATTGATTCAAACTTCTGCTTTACAAAAGACTATATCTTTACCAGCCCTTCATTGGCAGCTGCTATTGTTATGGGAAGAAATGCAAATGGAAGAACAGAGTGGAAAACGGAAGACCATACATCTATCAAAGATATTGAAGAAAAACTTTGAAAATTAAATTCATAGGTTTCCATTCTTTTTTCAAGGTTGTCAAATACGAGCCTGACTGAGCCTTTAGTACAACGATTGATCAGAAAAGCTGGAAATAGTTTTTCTCTTGTGAAAAACAGAGTTAATAAGGTCTTGGGGGAATCTCTTGAAGATTTAACTGTATCCACAACACAGTAAACAAACTCCCACTTAGCATTGTCCTCCAAATGGTCAATCTTTTTGTACCCAAAACGTACCCAATACCATCTAAAAAGTCCCTACAAAGCCCATAAATACGGGCTTTGTAGGGATTTACCTATTTATTCAAACTCTTCCCAAAGGAAGTATCATCAAATCAAAAATGCTAATTTTATGCGGTATTCCACCGCATCTGTTTCATCTAATGTTACTCTTTTCATATCGTTTTCAAAAACTTTAGTAGCAAATTAGTTGCAATAATTCAATATTGTATCTACAAAATCCATGGCAGATATAATCTACTTTTACTACTAAAAACGAATAATCCAATGTGGCTTGCGGGTTCTTAACCGTGCCTGCTGCCGCACACACTATGAAAGGAGCTTTTCTATGAGCAATCAACACAAACATCCAACTATAAGTTTTAGAATCAGTGATGCTGAACGCAAGCAAATCGAAGCCCGTATCCTTGCCAGCGGTATGATGAAGAAAGATTACTTTGTCCGTTCCTGCATCTATAACCGCATCTGCGTTGTCGGCAAGAAAGAAACCATATATCCTCTTGTACAGACTGTTAATGCACTATATCTACAATTACTTGAAATGCAGAAAGCATTTACTGAATGCTGTGAACATCAAACTTTAAACAATCTTCCCACAAGTGATG
>ULWV01012064.1_pt1 | contig 14776 bp, 10 predicted proteins | sample 1960651 | NCBI WGS metagenome assembly ULWV01 (sample SAMEA4835820, study PRJEB28245) | human gut metagenome | biome: gut microbiome; material: fecal sample | place: Denmark | collected 2008
ATGCATTTAAGAATATGCTTATCAAGATGCATGATATCTGCCCTAAGGATGACAATGGAAATCCTACATATGCTGTTTCACTTTGGTCTGACTGGGATGACGGAATGGTTATGTATGTTAAGTCTACAGTTACAGCTTACTATGGTTATGATGAGATGGGTATCGGATTATATGACCCTCAGACAGGTAAGTTCCATGACGCACTTGAGGATAACGGACCATACCTCCAGATGCTTAAGTTCTACAATGACTTATATCGTGCAGGTCTTGTAGATCCTGATTCGATGACACAGACATACGACCAGATGAGTGCTAAGGTTAAGAGTGGTGGTGTATTATTCTCAATCTTCAACTACTCAGGCTCACTTGGATTTAACACAGACGCACATCTTAAAGCCGGAAAATATATGTACTGTATGAAACCTGAGGAAGCTAAGCCTATCGTTTATGGTATGAATACACAGGGTGGTGACCGAGTTACAACAATCGGTGCTAAGACAGAGTACCCTGACTTATGTATGGAAATTATCAACTACTTTGCAACTCCGGAAGGTCGTATGATATATCAGTATGGTCCTAAGGGTGAAACATGGAATTACGATAAGGATGGTAACACATACTTTACAGAGCTTGGTAAAAAGACTCATGCCGATGGTAAGACAAAGATGGAGAAGCATAAGGGATCATTCAAGGATGGAAGCATCCAGGCTGCATTCTCTACATGGGCTAACGATGCAGAGAACCCTGATTCAAACGGTGAAACATACAACAGTGATAACTGGAAATCTAATGTTAAGACTCCTGAGTACAAGATTCAGCAGGATTGGGTTGACAAGACAGGATGTAAGAACCTTAACGAGTACATGGAAAAGGGTGGAAACTATGTAGTTGCACCTGCAACATCTTACTCAGCAAGTGCTAAGGATGATGAGTTAAAGACAACATGGGCACAGGTTACAACATCTATCAAAGAGAACTCTTGGAAAGCGATTTATGCTAAGACAGATGCTGAGTACAACAAGTGTGTTCAGAAGATGAAGAAAGATACAGCAGCATATGGTTACGATAAGTGCCTTAAGTGGTGTGAGAACGAAGCTGCAACTCGTCGTTCATTAGAAAAAGCATTGAGTAACTAGAAAAATTTAAAGTTAAACCTTATATGGATATTTATCCTCTCCGTCATAACAGGCGGAGGGGATTTTTGTATTGGTGAAGATGGATAAATAGTCTTAAGGATAATTGCTTAAAAATATTGAAATTTTGTGCAGTTTGTTATAAAATAAGGGCTAAAGAATGAAGTTGTTTAGATGAAATGCATTATTATAAGCACGATACTCATGGTGTCTGCCGTGAGAAAACGTATAGACGGAGGGGATAATCATGAAAAAAATTTTAAAAATGACATTAAAAGAAAATAAGGTAAAAAAGAAAACAGAGTCATTTACAAAGACAAATGAAAATCCGACTGAAAAGAATGTGGTGGAAAATAAAAAACAGAAATCGGGGATAAAGAAGTCAAGATCAATAGTTGCGAGGATTGCATCTCTTGTATATATCAGCATATTTGCTACAGTTATACTTATTGCATTGCTGGTAGTTCCGTATGTGAGTAAAACATTGCAAAGCAATACAAAATCGACGATGAGTGATGTTGTCAAAACTTTAGGAGAATCTTTTGACAAGCAGATTGACAGAAGTGGCAAGAATGTCGTACTTACAAAGGTTGCATTGCGAAATGCTTTGAAAGGAGCCGGGATAGAGGGATTGTCAACATCATATATGTATATTATTAATTCTGACAAAAATTATGCATGGCATCCGGATGAGAATAAGATTGGTTCAAAAGTTGATGTGCCGGTTATTGAAGGTATTGTAGATAAGATGCTCAATAAAGGCGGTGGCAGTACAAATGGTGGATTTGTTGATTACAAATATAAAGGAAAAAATAAAATAGCTTCATACCTTACAAGCAATACCGGTGCATTTACATTGGTATTATGCTGCGACAAATCTGAAATAAATGCACCGGTAAGAAAAGTGTATGCAAGATCTGCGATTGCTATAATTATTGTAGTTGTGGTTATGGGAAGTCTGGCAATAATTATAACGAGGAGAATAGCAGCACCTATAAAGGATGTAGTATTTTCAATGAACCGTATGGCAGAACTTGATCTGGCACACAGGGACATAAGTGTGAATAAGGTTGCAAAGTACAATGACGAGATGGGTATGCTGGCAAGGTCGGCATTGGTTCTTAAAGAAGAACTTTCAACAATGGCAAAGGCTTTGATGGACAATAGTTCTAAGCTTGATGATGCATCAGTGTCATTAAAGGACAGTATAGAAAAAGTTGATGATACGGTTTCAAGTATAGAACAAGCTGTTACAGGGATTGCAGATGGGGCAGGAAGTCAGGCATCTGATACCCAGAGTGCAAATGAAAGTGTTATAAACATTGGTGCAGATATAGACAGATGTACTGATACGATGAATAACCTCTCAGAGTCGGTTGAGAAGATGAAAAATATGAGTGGGGAGACAATGGCAGTATTACAAGAGCTTGTTAAGATAAGTGAAAATACTTCAGATGAGATTTCAGTGCTTAAAGAAGAAACATCTAAAACAAATGTTTCGGCGGAAGCTATAAGGAGTGCAGTTGAGCTGATACAGTCGATAGCTGACCAGACAAGTCTTCTCTCACTTAATGCTTCTATAGAAGCTGCACGAGCCGGAGAACACGGAAAAGGCTTTGCAGTAGTGGCAGATGAGATAAGAAGCCTTTCTGAGAGCAGTATGAACAGTGCAGACGAGATAGAGAGGATTGTGTCCGAGCTGTTGGAAAACTCCAATGTAAGCGTTGAGAGAATGGCAACAGTAAGTGATGATGTTTCAATACAGATTGACAAACTTGGAAATACAAGAAAATCATTTAAGGGGCTTACAAACGAAACTGACAAGGTTATAGAACTTACAGATAGTATTTCAAAGCAGATAAATGAGATAAACAATGCAAAGAACAATGTAAGTTCGGTTCTTGAAAGCCTTTCAGCAATAGCTGAACAAAATGCAGCAAGCACAGAAGAAACATCCGCATCAGTTCAGGAGATTGGAGCTTCGATTGATGTTATAGGAGATAGTGCAAATGATTTGCAAAATCTTGCAGCGGATATGAGTGATTACATAAAGAAGTTCAGATTGTATGAGGACTAAAGTTTGAATGTGGGTTGCGAATATCTGCTTAACTAAAAAAGAAAATCAGGCATCAAAGTGAATATAATAAAAAGAAGCGGCAAGGTTTTGCTGCTTCTTTTTGTGCTATATTGTAACAGTTCAGCCATAAAAAGGTGATTGGCAATACAACGAGCTTGTTCTTTGTATTGTTAAGTACCTTTTTATGGTAGAATAGCCTTTCATTTCTGAAATGAAATAAATATAAGCTGCAAAGCAGCGACTGACAGCTCGCTGGCAGGTTTATGAATGTAAGAAATGAAAGGCTGAACTGTTACATTATATAGTATAAATGATACATTGCAAGTTGGTAATTGAATTATAAGTGTCAACACTAAAATAATAACAGTTCAGCCATAAAATAAATATTGCAATGTAAAGTTGGTTTATAAGGGATTAGAGAGAAACAAATCTGTCTGCCTCGTCCTTTAATTCATTTGCAATCTGCTCATTTTCATGCATCTCATTTGAGATATCCTCAATGCCGGATACAAGGTCTGTTGTGTTTGTTGCAACATTTGTAATTCCGTTTGTGCTTTCTTCAACGGCTGTAGATATACCATTTAAAGACTCTGAAACATTTGACATGGCTTCTTTAATAGATGATGCCATAGTGTTAAACCTAGTTACTATTTCGGTGACATGCTCAGCATCATCACTGTACTGGTGTCCTGATTTGACAAATCCAACATAATCTTCCAAAACATTGTTTGTTATGTAGTCTATCATCTGGTTTGAATTTTGAGTAAGTTCTTTAACGGCTATAATAACCATACTGTTGATATTCTGGATATTGTTTGCTGCTTCACGGCTTGAATCTGCAAGCTGGCGGATTTCATCAGCTACGACAGCAAATCCCTTTCCGGCTTCACCTGCTCTTGCAGCTTCGATAGAAGCATTCAACGCAAGAAGATTTGTCTGGCTGGATATGTCTAATATGTCTTTTGTAAGGTAATTGACCTTATCAACACTCTTGCTTTCTTCAATAGCTTTTTCAAGACTTTGAACTATTCCGCTTATAATTTCATTGGCGGGATTTCCGTTGTCTACAGCAGTTTTTTCAAGTGCATTTGCACGCTCTTTCATTTCATTTACATAATCAAGAAGCTTAATAGACTCGTCTGAGAGGTCTGTGACATTTGAATCTACATCATTTGTGTTATCGTTTACCGAGATAACAGTGGCAGACACTTCTTCCATTGCAGATGAAAGTTCTTCCATAACTGCTGATATATCGCATGAATTATCATTGGCTTTGACAACCTTGTTAGATACGGTACCGACAATATTTTCAAGCTTGTTAGTATTGCTGGTGATTTTTTTCATAATCTCCTGTAAAGTTTCAATAAACTTATTTATATCATCACCTATTATACCAATCTCGTCTTTTGCTCTGATGTTGAGTCGTTTTGTAAGATCGCCATTGCCGGCATTTATGTTTTCTATAATTTCAGCAAGTGCTTTGTTCATACCTGCAACGGGACGACATATAGACATATAGCAGATATAGAGTACACTAAAACCAAGTATTAAACCAATGACAAGAAGTGTAATGCCTGTTATCTGGCTTGTACTATATACACTGTTTTGTTTTGCAACACCTGCATCCATTGCTTTCTGATTTGCATCCTGCATTTCAGTTATGTTATCTTCAATTTTCTGTGACTGTGTGAAGAGTGCGTTATTTGCCATTTCAGCAGCTAAAGTACCCTGACCTGCGGTACTGGCATTAAGTGCAGTGTTAAAATCTTTGAGGTACTTATCATAATTTGTCTTAAATTCATTGAAGTTGTCTTCTTCCTGACCTGCATCAAGTGTTTTCTCAAACTGTGTACAGAGATTTGAAATCTCTTTTGTTCTCGTTTTGTAGTTTTGGACAAGGCTTGATTTTACGCTGTCGTCAGTAGATATGCAATGTTTGTAGATAATACTGTTTAATGACTCAAATTTCTCTGATATATCACCGAGCAGTACAAGACTTTTGGAATAATTGTCAGAAATTTCAGTACCGACATTCAGCATATTGTTGGCTATGCGAATAGAGGTTAAACTTGATAATGCAAGAAGAACCACTATCACAGCGACAGGAAGCATAATTTTGATTTTTATGCTTGTGTTTTTTAGTTTCATAATAAATTTCTCCCTTCATCGTCCATAATATATTTTTATGTATCTTAGACATAAAAATTGGGCAAAAAAATGCCCTGACATTAGTATATAAAACCGCAATACATATGTATTTATTTTACAACATTTTAGATTTATTTTAAATACAATTTTTAGGATAAATATAGTAATAATTTGGCATGTTTTTACAGTGATTTTTTGTGATTTTGAGGAAAAATAAAGATAATGAAAATGAGAAGTAAAATGAAATTAAGTGTAAAAATATAATTTAAAGTTATATAATATTTTTTGCGTGTGTGCTGTGAAGTATGGTAAAATAGAGGTAAGTAATAATGGTATGAGATATGACGGTATTTTAAAATTGTCAGGCGGGTAGCAGAGCGGATTGCGAATATCTGTCTATGAAGGAGGTGCAGGAAGTATGGAGTATTTTAAGGATAATGATTTTTTTGAAAAAATGGAAAAGGTGGCAGTTCCAAAGCTGGATGCGGCAAGGACAAGCGGATATTATACTGCATATGATGGAATAAAAATATATTATGATAAATTTAAAAATAAAAATGAGAAAGCAATAATTGTAATTTCTCATGGATTTTGTGAATTTGCGGAAAAATTTGAGGAAGTCATATATTATTTTTTGTGCAAGGGATACTCGGTATATATTCCGGAGCACAGAGGGCATGGCAATTCTGACAGGGAGACTGATGATCTGTCAAAGGTATATGTAGATGGTTTTGATAAATATGTAAATGATTTTTACGGGTTTGTGAGAGACATTGTAAGAAATGAAAATCCGGGCAAAAAAATGGTACTGTATGCACATTCGATGGGAGGTGCGATAGGTGCACTCGTGCTTGAGCAATATCCTGAACTGTTTGATTGTGCAGTGCTTACTTCTCCTATGTTAAAAATGAAATTTAATGGTATTCCTGAATTTGTTGCAAATCTTTTGAGAATTTATGCGGCAATTTTCCCGGTAAAATTTAAATATGTACCCGGTCAGAGTGTATTTGATGGTGTTAGAGATGAAAAATTTGGCTGCTGCACATCAGGTGAGAGATATGAGTATATATTCAGAAAGCGTGAAAAGAATGACAGGTATCACATGAATGGTGCGACTTACGGTTGGAGTATAAGTGCGATGAAAGCGACAAAAAAGCTCCAAAGAGAAGCAGAGAAGGTAAAAATACCGGTATTGCTTTTTCAGGCATCGGATGATGATTTAGTGGATAACAGAGGACAGAACAGGTTTGCAGAGAAAAATAAAAATGTTATTCTTATACAGATACCAAACTCAAAGCATGAGATATACGGTTCAACTTATAATACAATAAAATGGTATTATGAGGTTATATGGAAATTTTTAGATAAACATTTAGGAGGAAAGTGACATTGAAATTGTTGTATGGTTTATTTTATACTTCTTTTTCACTGGCAGTTGTGTCGGCATTTGCTCTTGTGGCTGTTTTGCTGATAAGATTTATAATAGTTAAAGTACCTAAAAAGTATTTTATGTGTCTGTGGTGGCTTTTTTTGATAAGGAGCATATGTCCGGTGTCATTGTCAAGTATATATTCACTGTCACCAGGAATAAATAGAAAATTTCATATATTTCTTGAGTTGATAGGACTTTCATTTGATGAACAGGGCGGAGTGCTGACAGGCTGGCAGAGTGTTTTTGTGCGGCAGTTTACTGTAAATACAAATTTTAGATTTTGCAGTATCATGTGGGCCGCAGGTGTTTTGTTCATATGGATATACACATTAGTAAAGCAGACCGGGATAAGAAAGTGGCTTCAAAAGGCTGAAAGACTGGATGGAAGTATATATCAGCATGAGAAACTTAATATTCCGGTAATGACAGGTGTTTTCAGATTAAAGAAATATCTTCCGGGCAAGATGAATGTTTCCGAGGCAAAATATGTGTTAAGGCATATGGAGATACATGAGGAGAGACATGACGGTGTGCTAAGGGCAGCAGCTTTTATTGTGTTGTCGCTGCAATGGTTTAATCCGTTTATGTGGCTTGCTCATTATTTTATCTTAAGAGATATTGAGACAGCGGCAGACGAGGATACGCTTAGCTATTTTGGATACGATGACAGGGCGAAATATGCACAGGAAATACTGAATATGAACAAGGGGAAAAAAGTTATAAGACCATCTCTTGTGACTTTTCAGGAAAACCGTATTGACGACCGTGCATCAAAGATGCTTTATCAGAATAAGATAAAGAAAAAAGACAGACAGGTAGTAGTGCTTGTTGTCCTAATATTCTTTATCTGGTGGTTTATGTTAAGACCGCTATATATGTTGTGGGAGGGCAGTTTAGACACAACGGTAGACAACAGCATTTCGCAGACAGAAGAACCGTTATTTGATAAAACAAAACAGGTTGTCGTTGCACAGACTAATGTTAAGAGTGCAGACGGCTTGTCAAAGGTCATAAAGATAGTAATGACGGATGGGCAGCAGGAAGATTCGGGTTATGATGGTGAGTTTAAGCTTGTTTTGGAGGACACGGAGGGAAATAAGCTTGCCGAGGAAAATTTAAACGGACAGTTTGGTGACAATAAGAATGATAAGCTGCACTTTGAAAAGAATGTTGCATTGCATATATCAGATTATAACAGCGATAAGGTAAATGAAGTTGCGATAGGTCAGGATATAGAATTTACTGATGAAAATCTTAACACTTTGCTTGGCAGAGAGCCAAAAAAGAAAGAGAAAAATAAAATAAAGAGTATTCAGAAGTATTATATCTGGAATATCGAGGCTGACAAGCTGCAATGTGTGTCTGAGCCGATTTATACGGCAGACAAGACGGGTGCGGAGGCTAATTCCTGTGAATTTAAGATACCAAAGGGAACTAACGGAGTTATAAAAGTAAAAGTTTTAAAAAACAAGTTTTATTATGTATGGGATGGCACTAATGAAATGTTTGTAAGAAAAGAACTTACAAAAAAACAGCTCAAAAAATATAAGAAAGACAGCGACAAAACCGATGAAAGCGGAGAAAAGAGTGTTCACTCCTTAAGAAATGACAGTGACAGGGAGAGCATAAGAGTTGTAACTCAAAAGGACTCAACCGGTTCAGAGGAAATAAAAAATATTGTTATATCTCCAAACGGTGCATCAAAGAAAATAAGTAATATTAAAGGATATTATTGTGAGCTTCAGTGGGTGCAGACAACGGATGATGAGGAAAACAGGTATGCTGTGCTTACATACAATGGCATAAAGTCACAGACATTTGTTGTATTTGATACAAAGCTGAAAGAGATATATTATAAACAGGAGGACGGAAACAGTGCTTTAAGCAGTGTGTTTGACCGTTACAATGGAAATCAGAATGACATTGCGTTTAACAAAGATGATTTGGTTGTATATACTCTGCAGGAAAAGGAAAACGATGTGTTAAAAATCGGATTTGCCGCCAATGCAAAGGATAATGTGGTCGTAAAGGGAAGTTATAAGTATGATGTCGAAAAGAAAAATCAATACGACTTCAATTATTCGCAGACTTCAGCAGCAAATGCAGGCAGCAGTAACAACGATAAGGGAGCATCAGCGGCAGAAAGCCCGACGGCTTCAGCAAGTCAATAAGATGATGAAAGAGTTAAAAACAGGCTTTTCGTTATTATTAAAAATAGCGGAAAGCCTGTTTTGGCATATGTAAAACTTTATCAATAAAAAGGAACTGTCAGTTTTTAAGCAAAAAGACCAAGATCAAGGATTGCATCGGCGAGGTGTCTGTGGCCGGATGCATCCATATGTTCCATATCATCAGTGCTGTAGGAAGATACATCAGATGCAGCTAGAAAATGGCAGCCGGATTTGTCGGCTATCTTTTTATATACATCTTTAAGTTTGTGTGATGTTTTTACGGAGTTTTTGTTAAACTCAGGGTCAAACTCGGGCTTCCAGACATCATCACCAAGTACGATAGGTGACATGAGCAGTATGTCTAAAGACGAATCATACTTTTTAATCTGTGATATAAGCTTTTCAATACCTTTACCGATAAGACCGGCAGAGGCATTATAATATGTCTTGCAGTCGTTTGTGCCAAGCATAAGTATTACATAATCTATAGGTGAGTGTGATTCAAGGAGTGCCGGAAGCATATCTATACCGCGTCTGTTGTCACGAAGCTCATCTTCAAAGATGGTAGTGCGTCCACAGAGGCCTTCTTCAACTATTTTATATCCGTTAGGGAAAAGTGCCGACTCAAGAATACCGGTCCAGCGTGTGCTGCGGTCAAATCTTGATGTTGTACCCGGTATAAGTCCATAAGTATTTGAATCTCCAAAACATAATATCTCTTTCATGACAAACCCTCCTAATTTCTTAAATCATACTATTCATATTAAACTGATAGGATATATATGATTATAAGGGCGGAGTTATGATTTGTCAAGGAAAAAATATAATAAAAAGAAATGGATTGTAACAGTTCAGCCCAAAAAAGATAAGTCAATAATACATGAGCTTGCTCAATGTATTATTGACTTGTTTTTTGGGGCTGAATAGCCTTTTATTTACGAATGTAATAAAGGAGAGGCTGGACTGTTACAATGGATTGAAGATATAGGATTGAAATGGGTAAAATAAAAAACACCACTTATGCGGTGTTTTTAAGAAAGAGATTTATGAAAAGAATAATATTATAACAAATATTATTTCTTATAAACAATTCGTCTTGCACATTTAGGTCTAGAGTAATTGTATTTTGAAATCTTGATACCTGTCCTTGGATTGCTTGCATGAACGATGCGTCCACTTCCAATATACATAGCAACATGATTTACTCTGCCTGTACCGTGTGTGTAGAAAAGAAGATCTCCCGGTCTGAGATTTGAAAAACTTACTCTCTTTCCGTATGTTGACTGTTCACGAGAAGTTCTAGGAATTCTGTAACCGAACTTTCTGTAAACACTCATTGTAAATCCTGAACAGTCAGTTCCGTGTGTAAGGCTTGTTCCACCCCATACATAACGATTACCTACAAATCGCTGTGCATAAACAGAAGCCTGATAGCCTTTAAGTGAACCATATCTTCTTGCTCGAACACCGTTAAGAGTGAGAGCATTGCTGAATTTATAATAAGCTGTCATAGATGAAAGACTGTCTGTAAAACCTGTCTTTTTACCTGACTTAACTTTTACCCATCCGTTATTGTAAGTCTTAACTAATTTATAACTCTTTCCTGCTTTAAGGCTTGTAAGAGTTTTTGCTGAAGAACTCTTTGATTTCTTTAAGGAAACTTTTTTTGCTGACTTGTTTACTTTTACATATGCAGTACCATATTTGTTTGCAACCTTAGCTGCCTTTGCACCTATTGCAAAATATTTTTTGCATACATAACCTGAAACTCGTCCGGATTTAACCTTGAGCCAGCTTTTGTTTGTAGAACCGATGATGTTGACTTTATATCCTTTATAAAGTCTTCCGACAACCTTAGTCTTTGTACCGGCACCTTTGTTTACATTAACAAATCCAGTCTTTTTAGTAACAATACCAAGTTTATTGAAATTTGTTGTAACCTTTATAGCTGAACCAGTTACTACATCAGTAGTGTTGTTATCATTATTGTTATTGTCGTCTACATCAGTAGTATTATCACCATTATTAATCTCGTCGCTTAAAAAAGACATACCGGGAATTGTTGCTGCTTTTGTTTCAGCAGGTGATGTACTAAACGAAGTAAGTACACAGGCAACAGACAATGTAAGTGCTGTTCCAAGTGATAATGCCTTTTTTGTCAAGCTTTCCTTAAACATATTATCCTCCATAATTTTTTGATATTATAATAATTTGTGTGTATTTTCAAAAGAATATGTAATGAATTATTTAAGTTTGTTACAAAAATATTACATCACGATTTTTATTGTAACAACTTAATATGTATTTGTCAACACAAATTAAGGAAAAATTACTATTAGGTTAAGAATTAGGTGTATGTTTTTGGTGATTTTTTCATATTTTGGGGTTAATCTTTTACAATATTGTAACATTCTGAGTATGATTTTATACATTTGGTGAATGAGTTTCTTCTATATATAATGGTTGTGTAATTTAAAATATTTTGCGACGGTAAAATGTAACGGTTCAACTGTATATATCTGGGCTGAACTGTTACATTACAACACAGAATGACGGATTTTTTTCTTTACAAGCTAAACTGCGGATATTATAATTAGACTTAACAATATTTTGGTTGCGGTTTACGGCTCAGATGCTAACTGTAACAAATTTGAAGATACAGGGGGAGAATATGGACAAAATACAGCTTTTCCGAAGAAGATATATCCCGGATGAAATCAAGGAACTTAAAGACGATATAGTGTTGTCTGTCACAGATGATATGATACTTACAAAATGGAATGTTTTAAAACCGAGAAAAGACATTGCCAGAGGTGTGTCCGCTTATTTTATTGACAAGGGTATAAAAGTGAGCAAGGTATATGACAGTGAGGACAATCTTGTCTATTGGTATTGTGATATTGTGGAGACGGTTCATGAAAAGGACAGTCAGAAATATGTGTTTAATGATCTTCTTATAGATGTTTTAGTTTACCCTGACGGATTTGTTAAAGTGGTAGATATAGACGAGTTTGCTGATATAATGGATGAGAAAAGACTTGATAATACCGTTATCGCAAAGGCACTCAGGAGTGCTGATGCCTTGCTTAAGGTGATATATGCCGGGCAATTTGAGAGATATACAAAGATTATAGATGATGCGGAGTAGGAAAAGTTTTACTATAGGCAGATAGCAGTTTTGAGTTAGACGGTTTTTTTAATGTGTTTGCCTATTATTTCGGTAACATCAGTTATTGAGACAAATGCGGAGGTATCAATGGAATAGACGACAAGGTTCATTATGAGAACCATTTGTCCACGGAGCAAAGAGTGATACAAAAAGAGAAAATATTATCATGCAGTATGCTGCTTTTATAATAAATATCTTGCCAAGTTTGTGCAGACCAAAGAGCAGAAAAGGTATGTTTAGTATAATGGTAAGCATACTGAGTGGGAGTTTGGTAAGATTGTTTATCATTATGCCGATGCCGATGACTCCACCGTCAAGTATAGTGTTCGGTACGAGAAATTCCTCGATGGCGAAAGCTGCGATTATTGAGCCTATGGTGAGCATAAAAAATTCTATCAAAATCTGAAATCTGTTTTTATTTGTCATTTAACCCCTCATTTCGTTTTATTTTATTATGATTTTTTATTGTTATCTTATGTGGTGTTGTGTGGTAAAAGTTTTTTATCTTATAAAAAGGACAAAGTATGTCTTTTGAGAAATATCTTTGTCCTTGGTGGTTGAAAGTTATTCAGACGGAATAGTAAGTTTTCCGGCTATGATGGCTTTTACATCATCAATGTTTTTGTTGGTAAAAGCAGCTATTTGTTCAGGAGTGAGTCCGTTGTTATGCATATTTAGGACTATCTTGGTTTCAGCAGTTGCCTCGCCCTCAGCCCTGCCCCGTGCTTCGCCGATGGCAATTCCTCGTGCCTCACCGATGGCGATGCCATCTTCTTTTATACCCTGACTTAAATTGCACATAACATTCACATCCTCTCTTAAATTATTTTCGACAGGAATATCATATTCATTTCCTATAATGTCTAATTTTTCATTTACAGTTAAATCTTTTGAAAGCAATGCACTTAAAAGACGGTGCATTTCGTAAGTGTCATCATGTGGTGGAAGATTATTTGAAAGTCCTACCATAATAATATTTAACAGGTCAAGGTTTCCATGCCAGTTGTGTTTGTCAATCAGGTCATCTTTCAGAAGGTGAATATGGCTCATGCTGTTTTCAGGCATATTCATGCAAACCCAGATGGAATAGACCTGCTTAATATTATTATAGTCTGAATTTTCAAAATCACGCCCTTTTTGTGAGGAAATCATTCTGCTAACATAAAAGATTGCCCTGTTCAAAATATCGTACTTTTGTGGCTCTGATTTTTGAGCTTCTACATTTATGATTATTTGTGATAATCTGTTTTCGGCGTCTGTTGAGTTGTTGGCGGTTATATCTTTGTCTGCTATGTTGCTTTTTAACGGTATCCGTACATAAAAGATAATATCAAATCTTATCATGCCCTCGTTGATTTCTATATTTTCATCGTTTAGACCTATAATGCGTTGCCCGTTGCTTTCCTTTTTTATATTTGAAAGTCCGTTTGTTATCTGTTCATCAGCTTTTGGTTTTTCTATGTTTGAAAGTCCGGGGTCAACGGGAACAGAGCTGATATACGGCTCACCTTCTATGAGAGGGACGATATCCGTAGGATTCATATTCGTAAATTCGGGAACTGTTTTTGCTAAGATATGTGCAAGTATGATTTTCTGACTGAGTAATCTTTTCGCACTTTCATCATATTGAGCTTCCTTATCAGTAGCAGCTATTGAATTTTTAAGTTCTGTATTCAAAAATGACCTCCTCTCTAAAATTATTTTCGACAGAAATATAAAAAGTGATGTTCCATCGTGTGTTTGTTGTATTAGGAAATACAATCTTTTAATAGGTGATAATTAATTTTGTAATTATTTGCTTTATTTAATAATATACACAAAAATAACATATAAGGCAAGAAAAGAACTTGTATTATCAATTTCTGATTTTGTATAAATAAAAAAGGACAAAGCATATCTTTTTGAAGACATCTTTGTCCTTGGTGGTTGAAAATGTGTTTACTGATAAATGTCAGCTTTAAACTGTGGATTATCAGCAAACAGATATTTACAATTTGCTTTTCTATCGGCTTGATAATGTTAAAATATACTGCACTACTGAAGGTCTGAATAATCTTTTGCTGTAGTCTTGCCGTTTTTCCAGTCATCCATTTTCTGCTTTGTAGCTTCAAGTGTGTCTTTGCAAATGTCAGGAAGGTCTTTGCCCCAGGCTGCTGTTGCTCTGTCGTAACCTTTCTGGATAGCTGACATCATTTCATCTGCTTTGTCTGTATCTCCACCTGAAAGTGCAATAGCCATACTTACAAGACGGTCAGAAGTCTTGTTTACACCCCAGTAACCGTCCTCAGAAATACTTTCCTGAGCAGCTTTGATGGTATCAGGATCTGCATTTTTAGCTGCGGCTTCAAATGTAGCAGAAAGATTGAGTCCTGAAACATCATCCTTTTTCATAAGGCTGGCAAGGTCAAAAGTACCTTTTTGCTTATTTAAAAGTTTCTCTACAAGATTTTGCATAGACTGTAAGCGTGATTGCTGGTCTGCCTTAAGCTTTGAGATAATAGCATCTTTGTTGTAAATCTGGTTTGCACTGTCGGTCTTATTGTCAGTTGTCTTGTCGAAAACAACACCGTTTTCTTTTGAAGTATCAGTAGAAGCTGCTTTGTCTGCTGATGATGTATTTTTCGTTGATGCGGCAACGGCTGCTGC
>ULWV01063966.1_pt1 | contig 14355 bp, 11 predicted proteins | sample 1960651 | NCBI WGS metagenome assembly ULWV01 (sample SAMEA4835820, study PRJEB28245) | human gut metagenome | biome: gut microbiome; material: fecal sample | place: Denmark | collected 2008
ATAGTACTTTCAAATAGTATCTATTTTGTATTAAACCTAAATTACCATTTGTTCCTTTTCTCCCTAAAATTTGTGTATCATAAATATCTGCATATTTTATCATTGACTTTACAGTTATTACTGTTGTGTCATCTATGTCTATTCCTATCTTCATAATTCTTCTCCTAATCTAACCTCTTATCAATTTCTTGAAGAATTTCTTCTCTCAATTCATCATTTTCAATTTTTTCTAAAATCTGATTAAATCTAGCTCTAACCATCAGCTTCATAGCCTCTTTAAGTTCAAAACCTCTACTCATAATATAAAATAATTCTTTTTCTCCAATTTTTCCAGCCGAACTTGAATGATTACCTTCAACCTCTTCTTCAGAACAAAGAAGCATTGGTAAAGCTATTGATTTTGCTGTATCTGACAACAACATACAAGCCTCATTTTCATTTCCAGTAGCCTTTTTGCAACCTTTTTTGAAATCAATTGTTCCTTTAAAATGTTTTTTGGATGTATCTTTTAAAGCTCCTTGAACCTCTATATCGATATTAGATTTTTTACCTCTTAATTCGCCTATATAATTTAAGTCAAAAACTTGATTTTCTTTTCCTAAATAAATTGTGTTTAGTTGATTATCACAATTATCCCCTTGTAAATTAGAATAATAATTTGTAATGCTATGCTTTCCGCCAAAATCAACCATTGTATAATTAATTTTTGCATTTTCCCCAAAATCATTTTCAATTGCTAAAAAATTATTTGATTTTGTATTCATTAAATTAACCAATACAATATTCAATTCTGCGTTTTTTTCAGCTTTTGCTTTTATTATTCCATTGTGATAACTTTCATTTTCCTGGTTTGAAGTATATTTTATTATTACTGTTGATTTTGAGTTTTCATTTGCAGTAATTTCTATATTATCTATTAATATAGTATTTTCATTATCAAAATTAAAATCTATTTCCGCTTCTATTTTTTCTTCTCTTATATCAGAACATTCACATAATTTTGGCATAACCTCTTCATTTTGATTACTATTTATGTTTAATATTATTTTTTGATTTGCTCCGTGTTTTACTTGATTTGTAAGTTCTTCACTTAAACCATAAACTAAATCTGTATTTGTATTATCTGCATTTTGTTCTATATGCATTTTAGATGTGTCACCAATTATTGTTACATTTTCAAATGCTGGTATAACTTCTGGAATTTCAATGTTTTCTAATTTTATATTGTTTATTTTAAAATTCTTTGCTGTTCTAACTGGTGTTTCATTTAATTTTAAATTATCCATCAACATTTCCTTTCTTATTTTTCGGGATATGGGGACGGGTCTTCAATCCCTCTTTTTTTTATAATTTTTTCGGGATTGAAGACCCGTCCCCATATCCCGAAATTTTATCCTATTGCTCCTTCTAATTCTAAGTTAATAAGATTATTCATTTCAACAGCATATTCTACTGGTAATTCTTTTGCTATTGGATGAGCAAAACCTCTTACTATCATAGCCTTTGCATCTTCTTCTGATAGTCCTCTGCTCATTAAATAGAATATTGTTTTATCACTTATTTTCCCTATTTTGGCTTCGTGTGAAAATTCAACTTCATCTGTTCTTATGTCATTTGTTGGTATTGTGTCTGAAATTGATATGTCGTCTAACATAAGTGATTCACATGATACTGATGATTTTGAATTTTTTGCATTTTCATTTATTCTTACTAAACTTCTATATGTGCATTTTCCGCCGTTTTTTGATATTGATTTTGCATTTACTACACTTGATGTGTTTGGTGCATTATGAATTACTTTGAATCCATTGTCTAGGTTTTGTCCTCCACCTGCAAATGATATTCCTGTAAATTCTGTTTTTGCGCCTTCTCCATTTAATATGCTCATTGGATATAGCATTGATATTTTTGACCCAAATGACCCTGATACCCAGTCCATTTTTGCATTTTTTCCTACTATTGCTTTTTTTGTATTTAAGTTAAGCATATTTTTTGACCAGTTTTCTATTGTTGAATATCTTAAATAAGCATTGTCTGCTACATATAATTCAACACATCCAGCGTGTAAGTTTACTTTATTGTATTTTGGTGCTGAACATCCTTCTATAAAGTGTAAGCTTGCTCCTTCTTCTACAATTATCAATGTGTGTTCAAATTGTCCTGATTCTGGTGAGTTTAGTCTGAAGTATGATTGTAATGGAACATCTACTTTTACTCCTTTTGGTACATATACAAATGAACCTCCTGACCATACTGCTCCATGTAATGCAACAAATTTGTGATCATTTACTGGTACGCATTTCATAAAGTGTGATTTTACTAGTTCTGGATATTCTCGTACTGCTGTTTCCATATCTGTATAAATTACACCTTGTTTTATCAATTCTTCTTTCATACTATGGTAAACAACTTCTGAATCATATTGTGCCCCAACACCTGCAAGTGATGTTTTTTCTGCTTCTGGTATCCCTAATTTATCAAATGTGTTTTTAATGTCTTCTGGCACGTCATCCCATGAACTATTTAATTTTGACTTTGGTCTTACATATGTTGCAATCTCGTCCATATTTAATTCTGATAAATCTGGTCCCCATGTCGGCATTTCTAAATTGTTATATACTTCTAATGCTTTTAGTCTAAATTCTCTCATCCAGTCTGGGTCGTTTTTTTGTTTTGATATTTCTTCTATTATTTCTGGTGTTAAACCTTTTTTTATTTTGAAGTCATATTCATCTTTGTTTTTTATATCATAGATATTTCTATTTATTTCTTCTAAATTTGTTTTTGACATTTTATATAGTCCTTTCTAAAACTTGTATTTTATGTAAAATTGTGGTATAATATTTTTATAAAAAACTTAAGGAGGTCACTTATATGAAAGAAAGTTATTTAACTCGGGGCTTTTTTTATGGTATTGTAGGACTTATACTTACTATTTTTTCACTTTGTGTTTATTTTCTAGAGATACCATTTATTCCCGAATCAATTAAGTTTCCTTGTACAGGATGCTTAGTTGCTATTGCAATATCTAATATTGTCAAGTGTATCATTTCTTTAGTATTTCACTATGACGCAACTTATTATCCATTCTAGGTGTCCGGGGTAATAATCATTTTTTGATTATTACCCTATTTATATTGTGCGTATCCATTTTCTTCAATATCTGAAGCCAATTCTTGTCCACCTGTTTTAACGATTTTTCCATTAACTAAAACATGAACATAGTCAACCTTTAAACTATGCAAAATTTTAGTATTATGAGTAATAATTAAAACAGCATTATTCTCATTTTTAAACATCTCAATACCTTTTGAAACAGTCTTTATTGCATCAACATCAAGACCAGAATCTGTTTCGTCAAGAATAGCAAGTTTTGGATTTAATACAAGCATTTGTAAAATTTCATTTTTCTTTTTCTCTCCACCTGAAAATCCAACATTTAAACTTCTTTCCATATTTTTAGAATTCATATTTAATTCTTCCATATATTTTTTCAATTCATCTTTAAATTGAAAAATTTTAACAGGTTGTCCAGTTATTTTATTTTTCGCATATTTCAAGAAGTTTGTAACTGAAACCCCAGGAATTTCTTCTGGTAATTGGAATGACATAAATATTCCTTTTCTTGCAATTTCGTCAGTTCTTGATTCTGTAATATCTTCACCATCAAATGTTATTGTTCCATTTGTTTTTGTATATTCTGGATTATTTAATATTGCATTTGCTGTTGTTGTTTTTCCTGAACCATTTGGTCCCATTATTACATGGATTTCTCCTTTTTTTATATCTAAATCTATTCCTTTTAATATTTCTTTTTCTCCTGCGTTTACATGTAAATCTTTTATTTCTAATAAATTACTCATTGTTTTAAATCCTTTCTTTTATTTAATATATTTTATTGTACTGTAATATAATTTTTATTTTTTGAGAGTCCTTCTTGCGCAGCATCTGCACTTTTCTTTATTGATATCATAATCACAGTCTAAATTTGTTAATCCTAATTCTTTATGCACATATTTTGCCAATTTGTTTATTGTTTTATCCGTTATTGCTAATTTTATTTTTTCTGCTTCACTTTCTGCTTCTTCTTCGTCTAAATTAAGCACGTCTTTTAAAAATACATAAACTATATCATATGCTTCTAAAATTTTTTTTGCTAAGTCTTCTCCTTTTTCTGTTAGTTCTATTGTTCCATATGATTCATAATTTAGCAATCCGCTGTCTTTTAAGTTATAAATTGCTTTGTTTACACTTGGTTTTGTACAGTTCATTTTTTTTGCAATGTCTGTTACTCTTATGTTTCCATTTTGCTGTTTTAATATATACATTGTTTTCAAGTATTCTTCTGATGCTTTTGATATCATTTTTTATCCTCTTTCTTTATATTTTAACATTCACAAGCTTTAAAAAAATTGTAACTATTTTCAAAGTTTGTTAACTTTGGTTAACATTATACTCTCTTATAAATTGTTTGTCAAGGTTAACAACAAAAAAAGCCCCTCACGGGGCCTGGCTTATACAATATGCCACAACAACAATTATTACAATAATGATTGCAACAATCCCTAGGCCTGCAAGTAACCGAAGTCCTAATGGATTTTCTTTATCTAATAGATATTCAATTGCAGACTTAATAATACAACCCACAACAAAAACCTCACAGATAAACAAAATAAAATAGAACAAATTCATCATACTCTTTCCTCCTTAGGCATTTTATAGTATTTTAACAAAACTAATTATACCACCTTTATAGACTAAAGTCAATTTTTATATGGAGGTGATAATTTGCTAATCCCAAAACATCCACCAGCAAATAGTAACTCTCCTGTTTTAGGATTAACTTCTAAAGAATTAGTTTCAAAACCACCTTGTCTTCCTTGTTTTACAATAGAATTTGTTGTATTACTCGTTATAACTTGGAATGATCTTCCGCCATCAACAGAACGATATAGTGCACAGTCATTTAAAAATGTATTTCCCGCTCCACCACAGTAAATTATATTAGGGTCTATTGGGTCTACTGCAACTTTAGAAATGCAATACCCACCTTTTAAGTTTACAGGTGCTCTTTTATATTCGTCAACATATCTATTCAAAACACATTCTACACTACCATCTTTTGTTGATGTTTTGTATAAATATCCACCTTCACATGCTGCATATGCCACTTCGTTTTTCCAGTCATATGCAACATCCATTATATGTGCTGATGCGTATTTAGGATTTGGTATAAATTCTGTATTATTTACTTTCTTCCAAGTCTTTCCATCATCATAAGATGTTACAATATATTTCCCAGTTTCGTCCATTCCATATAATTCTTTTTGACCTTTTGGGTTATGTGTATAAACATTTATACATCCATCCATTTTAGCCCAAGTATGTCCTCCATCTTCACTTCTTAAGTCACATGCAAATAATACTTTTGGATTTGTTGGTGACTGGTAAGAAGATTCTATTCCTGTATTTATATTTTCTTTTGTAAAATACATTCCTGTATCTATAATTGTTTTTCCACCGTCAAATGTGATTTTCAATTTTCTTGGGTTATGCCATGAGTCTGATACTCCAACAAAATATGTATTTTCGTCTACAGCATATCCTCCATAACAGAATCCACCCCATCTGTGGCCTGACATACTAATATATTTCCATGTTTTGCCTCCATCGGTTGTTACACATCCGTCATAATCTTGTGAACCAAAATATATAATATCTGAGTTATACACATTATAATGAACATTTCCACCACTTAATATTCCTGTAATTCCGTTACTGTCCCATTTAAATGTTTTTCCACTATCTGTACTTGAGCTTGCATAATCGCCTTGCGTATGTATCCATACTTTGTTTTCATTAATTGGACTCCACATTGGAATACTCATTCTATTATTGTAAGGCATAAAACTTAATTCATCTGATAATGTTGATTTTTTCCATGTTTTTCCACCATCTGTACTGTAATATGGATAATTTTGATATGTTCCTTGTCTGTCTATGATTATCATCTTATTTGAATTTAATGGACTTACTTTTATGTTCATTGGCTGTGTTGTTGGATATGAAGTTGATTCTATTTTATCAAAAGTTTTTCCATCTTTTGAAATATATACTCCATTATTATTACAGTAATAAACATTTATTTTATTGTCTTTTTGTGCTGTTAAATCTAGTCCTGTAATGGTACCTTCAACTATTTTTTCAAAGTTTTCACCTTTATCAGAGCTGTAATATATTCCATCATTTCTTGAAACATAAACATCACCTGTATATGGATTTATTTTTATTGTTCCATCACTTAAATCATTGTTTATAAGATTCCATGTGTATCCACCATCTGTTGTCTTGTATAGACCTTTTTCATTTTCTGCTAGATAATTTTCTTCTGTTTCATATGCTGTTGACCAATATGCAACCATACATCTATTTTGTTCTTGATTATATGAAGACTCATCATATGCTATTGCATCTCTTATATCTCTATGTCCTTTTACTAACATCACTTTAGTAAATTTCCATGACTTTCCGCCATCTTCTGAAATATATAATCCATTTGTATTAAATGGTGAACCATTTATTCCAACTGCTACAACATATGATGGATTTTTAGGGTCTATAGAAAATGTTCCTGCTCCTCTTGACTGTAGTCCTGCATTTGATTGTTCCCAATTTTTACCTCCGTCTTCTGAACGATATATTCCACCTACGTCTGTTCCATATAATAATAGATTTCCGTCTTTGCTTATAGCCATTCCTATTGGCCACTGGCAACCTTCTCCTCCTGTTGTTACTCCTTGTTTTTGTAATAATTCTTTTGAAACCATTGGGACTGCTGACCACGACGTTATATTTGTTACATTGTTTTTGTCATAAGGACATTCCTTTTGTTGTTCTATTAATAATGATAAATCTATTATACTTAATTTGCTATCACTGTTCATATCTGCCTGTTCTAATGATGTTACATTCTTTAATTTTATTAAATATTCTTGCATCATTTCTATGTCTTCATCATCTATAACTGAACTTTGATTTATATCTCCTACAAATATTTCTGATGTTGCAAATACTGTACTTTCACTTATAAGTATTCCACAAATTATAAGCATCATCATTATTTTACTGTATTTTTTATTTTTATAATATAATATTATTGATAAAATTGCCAATATAATTATTGCTATTAATATAGCTCTACTTGCCCCTGTTTTAGGGAACATTTTTGGTAAATTTTCTTCTACTTTGTTATTTGTCTTATTTTCTGTGTTATTTTTAGTTGAATTATCTGTTTTATTTTCTGTTACATTGCTTGTTGCATTTCCAGTTGTTATATTTTCAATTATGTTACTTGTTGTATTGCCTATTGCATTATTTGTTGTATCTCCTGTTGTATTTTCTATTGTATTTTCTATTGTATTTTCTGGCTTTGATGGCTTTTCAGGTGTAGTTGGTTCTTCTGGGTTTGTTGGCTTGTCTATTAAACTTTCATTTAATTTTATTGAAATTTGTTTTGATAATTTTTCATTTTCAAATTCAGTTTTTCCATCAGATGCTACTATTTGATCTATTGTTATTTCTGTATTTTCAACCCTTGCATTATTTTTAGCTTTTAATTTTATTTTTAAAATTTCTTTGTTTGTTTTATCTTGTTTATTTATTATATTAACTTCTTTATTATTTTTATTGTATTTTAAACTTTCCCAGCCTTCTTTTGTTTCAAAGCTATTCTCATCAAGTTCTTCCCAAATGTTATCGTCATAATTTATTTTAGCTTGAAAAGCATTAATTTGTTCATCACAATTTATTTTTAATGTAATTGATTTTTCTTCACCTTGTTTTATTTCTGCTTTTTCTATGTCTATACTGCTATTTAGTGTTTTGTCTGTCGCCTGTATTTTATTATTAAACATCAAAAAACTCATACATATTATTACTGTTATTAAAAAAACTACCCTTTTTTTCATTTTTTCTCCTAAAATTAAAATTATATATATTTATATTTTATCATAATAAAATATAAATTACTATAATATAACAAAAAATAACACATTTTTGTTAATTCTGTGTTATTTTTTATATAAATATTTTTTATCCTAATGCAACATCAAGTATCATCATAATTGTAAAACCTATTGCAACACCAATAGTACCAATATTTGAATGCTCACCTGCTTGTGATTCTGGTATTAATTCTTCTACAACAACATAGATCATTGCCCCTGCTGCAAAAGATAACAAATATGGCAATATTGGAACAACTGCATTTGTAAGAAGTATTGTAATAATTGCACCAATTGGCTCAACAATCCCCGACAAAGTCCCATACAAAAATGCTTTTGGCTTTGAAACTCCCTCACTTTTTAATGGCATTGAAATAATTGCACCTTCTGGAAAGTTTTGTATAGCAATTCCAACTGCTAATGCAAAAGCACTTGCCATTGTAATTCCTGCATTTTGTGCTAGTGCTCCTGCAAAAGTAACCCCAACTGCCATTCCTTCTGGTATGTTGTGTAATGTTACTGCAAATACCATCATTGTTGTCTTCTTTAATTTTGATTTCATTCCTTCTGGCTTTTCACTTTCTAAGTGCATATGTGGGACTACACTATCTAACACTAAAAGAAATACAATTCCTAATAAAAATCCTATCGCCGCCGGAATCCAAGCAACTTTTCCTTGTGTTTCTGCCATTTCTATTGATGGTATTAATAATGACCATACTGATGCCGCTATCATTACTCCTGATGCAAATCCTAATAAGATTTTTTCTACTTTTTTGTTCATTTCTTTTTTCATTAAGAATACCATTGCGGCTCCAAGTGTTGTGCCTAAAAATGGTATTACTAAACCTAAAAATATTTGCATAATTTTATCTCTTTTCTTTTTAATTTGATAATTTATTTTTAATAAAATCTCTACTAATTTTTATAGTAGTCGGTCTTCCGTGTGGACACGTATATGGATTATTCAAACTCAACAAACTTTGTATTAAATTTTCAACCTCTTGTCTACTTAAATCCATATTGGCCTTAACAGCAGCCTTACATGCAACTGTTGCAATAAATCTTTCTTCAACATCTTTTATTGAAGTTCTCTCATTTGTTAACATCTCATCCAAAATATCCATAAAAATATTTTGAGTTTTTGCTTTGTATTCTAAATCAGGTATTCCATTTATTTTGACTGAATTTTCTCCAAACAATTCTATATCGAATCCTGTATTTATAAGCATCTCCATGTTGTTTTTAACAAATTCCATTTCTCTGTGTGTTAAATTTATAACTTCTGGTAACAACATCATTTGACTGTTTTGACTAACTTTTTGTTTATAGTTTTCTTTTATTTTTTCATACAAAAATCTTTCATGTGCTGCATGTTGGTCTATTAAAAATAGTTCATTTTCAACTTCTATTACTATAAATGTTCTGAATAATATTCCTAGATATTTGTATTTTACAGTTCTTGATTCTTCTCTTTTTCGTAATTCGTTTTTGGAATTTGTATCTACAATTATATTATCTTCATTTTCATTTTGTCTATGATTTTCATATGTTAGATTTGTAATTTTTTCTTCCTGATTTAAAAATTTATTTTTGAAGCTATTTTCTTTCTTTTCAGAGAATTTATTTGTTAAAAACTCTAATTCATTTTGAATATATTCTTCGTTGTGTTCCTCATTTTCATTATTTCCCAAAAACTCAAATTTAAGCATTTTACTTTTTATTGCATGATACAAAATCTTATAAATTTTATCCTCATCCTTGAACCTAACTTCCATTTTAGTTGGATGAACATTCACATCATAAAAATCTGCAGGCATATCTAAATTTAAAATATAAAAACCATATTTACCAATACCAACTCCACCTTTAAAAGCCTGGTCTGCGCTATTAATTAATACATTATTTTTTATATTTCTTTTATTCAAAAATAATATCTGCTCTTTTCTATTATCTCTGGAAATCATTGTATTTCCTATAACACCTGTAACTTTGATATTATCACTTTCATAATTTACTTCTAGCAAATTTTCTTTTATTTCTTTGCCATACATTAAATATATGATATCTAAAATATTGCCATTTCCATTAGTAAAAAATACACTTTTTCCGTCATTCAATAGTCTAAAAGATACATTAGGGTTTGCAAGCGCTACCTTTTGAACCCAGTCTTTTATATATCTAAATTCAGTAGCATCTTGCTTTAAAAATTTATATCTAACAGGCGTATTAAAAAATAGATTTTCTACTGAGATGGTTGTTCCAACTTGTATTCCACATTCTTCCGCTTCTATGATGTTTCCTGCTTTAGCAACTAATTTTGTTCCTGTAAACTCTTCTTTTGTTTTAGACTGCATTGTCAAAGTTGATATTGCACTAATACTTGCTAACGCCTCTCCTCTGAACCCCATTGTATATGTTTTTTCCAAATCTTCAACTTTTCGTATCTTACTTGTAGCGTGTCTTTCCAATGATATTGCCATATCTTCTTGACTAATGCCTTTTCCGTTATCAGTAATCTTTATAAATGTTTTTCCACCATTTTTAACTTCTATTACTATTTTATTTGCACCTGCATCAATAGAATTTTCTACTAACTCTTTTACTACATTTGCAGGTCTTTCTATAACTTCACCTGCCGCTATTTTGTTTATTGTTAAATCATCTAATAAAACTATGTTCCCCAATTTTTTTCCATCTCTTTCTTCAATTATTACAATTATATTTAGATTTAAAATTAATAATTTATTTATTTTGAAGTGATTCGTGGGGACAGTTCAAAAATTCTCAAAAGTTGAAAAACTTTTGTTAGGATTTTTAGAATGGGGCAACAAAGAAATAAATAAATTATTAATTTTTCTCATATAATTGTTAACAGTAATAAATCCTATTCATTTCCCTTCAAACTAGAAACCATATCAATCTTCTTAACTTTTCTAGAAAGCACCTTATTAACAACAACAGAAACCACTAAACTACCAACTGTTGCATACAAATAAGAAACCAAATTAATATAAGCATTAAAATCATAATTATCACCAAGGGCAGATTTAAAAATATAATCTAACATCAAAAATCCAAGAGGTAAACCAAAAATAATTCCAACTACTGTCAACCACAAATTTTGCTTAACAAATATATTTTTAATTTGTTTGTCTTTAAAACCTAAAACTTTCAATGTTGCAAATTGATATTGTTTTTCTGTAAATGATAATATTCCTAAATTGTAGATTATTACAAAACCTAATATTGCTGAAACAACAATTAATAAAACTATCATCATTTGCACTGTTTCTAACATACTTTCCATACCTTTTTTTAATGTTGCTATACTTTGGATAGTATCTACTCCATCAATTGTTTTTGTTTCACTCAAATCTTCGTCTGTATATACCACATCTGCTTTATATGTAAGTCCTAATGACTCAAAATATTTTCTTGTCATATTTAATTGTTGATTTTGTGGGTCTCTATTTAGTCCAACAATTTTGCAAGTGTACCAATTGTCATCTCCAAATATGTGCCAAGTTATTTCGTCTCCAACTTTTAAGTCATATTTTTCTGACAATTTTTCTGTGATGTAAACTCCATCATCTTGTAAGTCTATATATTCTTTTTTGTGATTTGTGTATTTTAATTTATCTGGTGCATCATTTACTGTTAAAGTATTTGTTTCTTTTTTATCACCATTTTTAATTTCTATTCCATAAGATTTACTTGTTTGATTACCATATTTTTCTGTTATATTTGTAAATTGCTCATCTGTGTAATTGTTTGAAAGTGAAAGTTTATATTCAAAGTTGCTTATTTTATCAAATTCCCAACTTAAATATGATTTCATTGTATCCATCATTCCAAATGCACATAGCATAAGCATTGTACATCCTGTAATTCCAACAATTGCCATCAAACTTCTACCTTTATTTCTTCCAACATCTCTCAAATTCCATCTTGTAGAAATTGATGCTTTTTTGAATATTCCTTTTGTTGTTAAATCAAATTTTGTATTTTTAACTTTTGGTATTTCTAGTCTTAAAGCCTCAACTGCTGATTCTTTTAATATACTTCTGCATGATAAATACGTTACAAGTGTAATCAAGGCTACTACTGCAATTGCTAATATATAGACAACTGGAATTAGTACTGTGTTATATACTGGAACTTCAAAATAACTCATTTCCGTATTTAAAAAGAACGTTCCCAATGCGTATTTTCCAACGAAAAGTCCTGCCAAACTAGCAATTAAACTAATTATAAATCCATATCCTACATAATGATTTATTATTTTTCTATTTTTAAATCCTAATGCTTTTAGTGTTCCAATTTGTGTTCTTTGTTTTTTTACAAATCTGTTCATTGTTGTTGTTACTGATAATACTGCTATAAATAAGAACAAAAATGTAAATACTCCTGAATATGTTGTTCCTTCTTCAATTTCTGAATTATATCCTTTATAAGATACACTTGATTCTCTGTCTGTTACTGCTACTGCTGATTTTATGTTGTTTTCCAAATCTGCCTTTGTTTCTTGTGTTTTGTCTGTGTTATCTACATCAACTATTATTTGGTTAAAAATCTCAGGCATTCCTTGTGGTAATTCATTTATTGATAAATATATAAATCCATAATTTTTATGTGTTGGGAATATTTCAGTATCATCTTTTACAAAATATACGTGGTCTGGTGTGTTTACTAAACCTACTATTTTTTCAGTCATTATCATATTTTGATATGTAAATGTTATTTCATCTCCAACTTTTAGATCTAAATTTTTAGCCAAATAACTATCAAACCATACACCTTTTTTGTCTTTGCTAAATTCTTCACCATCTACAACATACATTTTTGAAATATTGTTAGATTCTATGAAGTTTGTATCTAATGTTACATTATCTTTATTTTCAAGTTCTGTATTTATTGTTAACATTCTTTCTGCATCTTTTACATTTTCAGTATTTTTTACTTTTTCAAAATCTTCATTGCTGAAATTTTCTCCTGATAGCCATATGTCTTGAAAGTTGTTGTTTTTATAGTAATTGTCTGCACTTTTTTCCATTCCATCCATATATGCGTGTATTCCTGCAAATACGAATACTCCTAAAAATACCATTATGAAAATGTTGAAGAATTGCATTTTGTTTTGTCTTATATCTCTTAATCTTTTTTTACTTAATTTTTTCATTTTCGATTCCTTTCTTTTACCATTTTACTTCATCTATATTTTTAGGATTTTCATTTGTTGTCACACTCTCAATTTTTCCGTTTTTAACTCTTATTACAGTATCTGCAATATCTGCAAACAAGCTGTTATGAGTTACTATAATTACTGTGTTTGCACCATTGTTTCCATCACATTGTTTCTTTAATAATTTTAAAACTTCAACACCTGTCTTAGAATCTAGTGCACCTGTTGGTTCGTCACATAATAATAACTTTGGATTTTTAGCAATTGCTCTTGCAATTGAAACTCTTTGTTGTTCTCCACCAGATAATTGGTTTGGAAATTTATTCATATGTTGTTCAAGTCCAACTGCTTTTATTGCTTCTTTACTATCATTTCCGCTTTTTACTATATCTTTTACTAACTCTACATTTTCTAATACTGTTAGTGTTGGCAAGATATTATAGAATTGAAAAATAAATCCTATGTTTTCTGCTCTGTAGTCACTTAATTGACTTTCTGTGTATTTTGATATTTCTTCTCCATCAATTTTGATACTTCCACTTGTTGGTGTATCCATTCCACCTATTAGATTTAATAGTGTTGATTTTCCTGCTCCTGATGGTCCAAGTATTACTACAAATTCTCCTTTGTTTATCTCCAAGTCTATGTTGTCTAGTGCTTTGAATTCATTTTCTCCTATTTTGTAAGTTTTACTTACTTTTTTTAGTTCTACTATTTTTTTCATAACTCCTCCTTAATGTGAAACTTATTTCATATTTTCAAAATTATTATATATTTATATTATATTGTTGTCAATAGAAATATGAAATATTTTTCACATTTGTTTGACATTTATTTTTTTTGCTATTATAATAGTGTTTGTATATTAGAAAGGAATTGTTTTAAATGAAAATAAATGAAATTAGAGAACCTATTCAAAAACGTTCTATTGAGAAAAAAGAAAAAATAATAAAAGCAGGTTTTGAATTAATCTGCGAGAAAGGATATTACAATACTAATACAGCTGAAATTGCAAAGGCTGCAGGAGTTTCTACAGGTATTATATATCAATATTTTAAAGATAAACATGATATTTTGGTTGAAGGAATTAAAAGATATGCTAGTGATATTTTTTATCCTATGTTGAATGTAACATCAGATATAAAAATTGATAAAAATAACCTTGAT
>ULWV01013789.1_pt1 | contig 14330 bp, 22 predicted proteins | sample 1960651 | NCBI WGS metagenome assembly ULWV01 (sample SAMEA4835820, study PRJEB28245) | human gut metagenome | biome: gut microbiome; material: fecal sample | place: Denmark | collected 2008
ACTGCAAACAATGCAATGGTTAATGTAAATATAATCGGTGCTGCTGCTGGTAGTGGTGTTGAACAGGCAAGTACAGAAAGTCCTTCCGTAATGCCTAAGATTATGACTGTTGCCAAGGGTACAAAAGATCTTGTTCTGAAGGATGCAGTAGAAGGATCTATTCAGGTAAGTGAGTATTGTGCCAATGGAACAATGGGAAAAACTTATACTCAGGCAGCTTCTGCTTCTGCAACAGCATTTGGTTATGTAACAGATGGAAACAAATTTACAGCACCTACAGATACTGATGTTGAACTTTATGTTGTTAAATATGACAGAAAGGTAACAAGCGGAATTGTTATTAAGAATAAAGCGGATAAGTTCCCTAAGACTGTTAAGCTGACTCTTAAGGCTCTTTGTGTAGACCCTTGTACTCAGGACACTCTTCGTGCTTGTTATATCGTTCTTCCGTCATTCCAGGTATCTCCGGAGATTTCTCTTGAATTAACAACAGAGTCTCAGATCGAGTACAAAGGTGATCTTCAGGTCAACTACTGCTCTACTGACAAATCTTTATATGAATTCTATATGGCAGAAGATGATGTAGAAGAGGACGAGTAAGATAATATTAATATAACATAGAGTCTGGTTTTTCGACTGGACTCTATTTAAAAGGAGTTTTATGAGTAGAAAAATTGCAAGAAAATGTATTGTCTGCGGGAAAGAATATTACTACTGCCCAAACTGTGCAAATGATTCTTCAAAACCAACATGGATGTTTATATTCCATGATGATAATTGTAGAGAAATTTATAAAATTGCATCGGGTTATATTGGAAACGTATATTCTAAGGAAATTGCAAAGAAGATGATTTCAAAATGTGATTTGTCCGACAAGGATAATTTTGAAAATAGTGTTAAAAATGCACTTTCCGAAATTTTGAAAGACGACAATACAACAAAAAATATTGACGAACATATTGCAAAGGATGAAGATAATAAAACTCCGTCTAAAGCAAGAAATGTTCGTAAAAAGGCAGAGTAAGTCAGATTCTAAAATCTGAATAAATAATAGTGAATAGTGATTTTTAATAGGGATATAGAGAATGAACTATTCATTTTTTATATCCCTATTTTTTACGATTTTTCACTGACATTAGGAGAAAAAGGATGAAGGTAAACACACATTTAAAATCACACGACTATTGTTTAAAGGACGTGTGTAGGATTGTGAATCAAAAACAACAGTTACTATATATTAAAAATAATGTATATCCAATTGATATTTATACAAGCATTGATCAAAGAACTGGAAATGATATTATTGTAATGATTTTTTCAAGAAAAGAATCTGAAGAATTGTACAGATTATGGTGTAATTATGAGTTGGAGTAAAATGGATAAATATATAGAGAGAAGAATTAAAAAATTCGTAATTGCAAATATGGACGGATGTTATTTGAAAAGATTGCCCACAGATTCATATTGTTTTGTAAAAAATATAGAAGCAGCAACTAAGTTTATGGGAAGTCAATTAGCAAGCGAATATATACATTATTATTATAGAGATACTGGAATGACAGATAATGAATTGTTAGTTGTTCCTGTTGTTATCAGTTACGAATTAATAAAAGAAAACTGTTAGTTATTTTTAAAGAAACGAGGGAAAAGAAATGGAATTTTTAAACACTTATATGATGCCGATCGTTGTAGGTATTTGTTTATGTCTTGGCTATGTTATTAAGAAATGGATTAAGGATGTAGACAATAAATACATTCCAACATTAGTTGCGGTTGTTGGTATTATATTGGCACTTTGGATTAACGCATGGCAGCTTACACCAGAGGTAATTTTATCTGGTTTGGTTAGTGGGTTGGCTTCTACTGGAATGCACCAGTTATTTAAGCAGTATATTGAATCTGGAGAGAATGATGATAAAAGCGAATCGTAAGTAACGGGAAAGGAACGGTGCTTATGAATGGATGCAATAAGACCTTTAATAGAAATTGATTATGTCAAGTTAATTACACAATTATGTTTAATTATTATTGGACTAAATTATTTTATACCTATTTGTAAAAATTTATTTTGTAAAATTCTAGGAATAGAAACAAAATTTCAAAGAGAAAAAAAAGAGCAAAAAATATTACTAGAAGAAACTGTAGAAAAAGTAACAGAACTTAATAATAAATTCAATAAGGCAGAAAACAATACAGATAATTTATTTAATGATAAAATGATTGATTTTTATACTCCGTATAGAGAACAGTCTATTCGTATTCAAAAAGATTTAAAAGAATCTATAGAATATCTAGCAAAATCTGACTCTACTAGATCTGAACAAATAGAATCTTTAATGACAGGAACAAAAGAGTTGCTTGGAGACAAAATAGACCAAAAGTATGAAAAATATATACGATTAGGTGGGATTCCATCTGATGAAGTAGATGAATTTAATTCTGTTTATGATGCATATCGAGGATTAATGGGGAACCACAATCGTGAAAAGAAATATAATTATGTAACAGATAATTTACCAATAATTCCTGTAACAACTTTATATAAATCAGATAAAAAATAATTCACAAAGAAAGAGTGGTTTCATCTGTAGAAATCACTCTGTAAAAATGTACTCGCTTTTACCACAATAGATGTGTACCAATCTTTTAACGAGAGTTTGATACTCAGCTACAGGATAAAACTTAATAACAACTTATCGATTAGGATAAGAACGCCAGTGTTCACGGACGTGTTCCCATCGGTTAAGGCGGAAACGGTCGTAAGCACGAACATGTACTATATACGGAAATTCCATATGAAACATACTATCACCAAGAACTTTCTACCAAAGATATGATATCCGGTTGGCGAGTACATTTGTATTATAACACATATCAAGTAATTTTACCATACATGTTCAGTCGTATGGTAAGAGTATTTGATGGAGAATGGTACCAGACTGAACAGCCACTCTCCTACTCTTAAATATTTTTTAGGAGTGATTTATTATGGCAATTAACGAAGGAAAAAGATTTGAGCAGAATTGGAAAAAATCTGTTGAAGAATTAGAGAATATGTGGATTTACAGGTTAAAAGACAATGCAGCAAGTTTTGGTGGAAGCAACAATACAAGATTTGCTAGTCATAATATGTGTGATTATATTATGTTTGAAGATGGTACAAAAACATTATATACAATCGAGCTAAAATCGACAAAATCTACTTCAGTTCCTCTTTCAATGATTAGAGATAATCAGATTGATGAATTAACTAATGCGGGGAAACATAACCTTGTTGCCGGCTTTTTAATTAATTTCAGAAACAAAAATAATGATACATATTTTATAGAAATTACAAATTTTAATCGAATGATTTCGGAGATAAATAAAAAATCATTTAATCAAAATGACTTAAAAAAATACAATGCTATTTATGTTGAATCAGAATGTAAAAAAGTAAATTATAAATATAATATAAAAAAATTTATTTTTGATACGCATTTATAAAAGCATGCCTTTACTTCTCTTCTATTTGGTGTTATTATCCAATTATAAAATAAATATTGGGAGGTAATAAAATGCCAAGAGGAAGAAAACAAGTAGTTTTAGAAAAAGATTTTGACAAATTAATTTCGGACGCTGAAAAACGAATTGATGATGCAAAACACAAAATTGAAACTGAGAAAAAAGTTATTTCCGAACAGAAAAAGTTTATTAAGCAATTGCAAAAAGAAAAAGCTGTTTACGAGCAATATAAGGCAGAAATAGAAAAAAGAAAAAGGATTGAAGAACTTGTTAATATGATTGAAGCGTCTGGAAAATCATTGGATGAAATAGAGAGGCTTATAAAAAGGAATCCAGATGATGACAAAGAAGAAAATTAATATACAATCTTTTTTGCGAATAAAAAATGGAAAACAACAAATTCATAGGAGTCTATGTGCAAACATAGGCTCTTTTATTTATGTCAAAAAATAGTATTAAAAGGAGAATTTTGTATGAAAAAGAAAAATATTAGAATTAAAAATAACATTACATTTATTGATCAGATTGCAGCAATTGACATGGTTGTAAATTCAGCTTTCACGGATGGAAAATATACTCCATTTTTTGTGAGAAAAACATTGATTGAATCTATTGTTGTTCATTTTATTGATGGAATTGAATTTGATGAAAATGAAAGTATTTATGACGCTGTATTCCTTGATAAGGAAATTTTAGATCTTGTAGGAAAATTTTTTGCTACAGAAGGAATGGCAGATGAAGATAAGGAAAAGAATGCAGAGTACATTAACATTCAGGAATTTGTCGCAGAAAACGCTATGTCAATAATTGAATTTGAAAAAGAAAAAGTTTTAAATTGTACAAATTCAAAAGAACGTTTATACCAGGATATTAACGACATTGCTTCTTCGATTACTGAAATTGCAAAAAATATTGTTAATGCTGCAAAACCAATGGTTCAGAATCCGGAAAATATTTCTTTAATGACTTCTGTTCTAAAGAAAATGGATTCCTTTGATGTAATTAATGAAAGTGCTTTATCCAAAATCGGTTTGGATATTATAAAAGAAATGGAGACAAAAAATGCAGAAAACAGAGGATAAGATTCCTGTCAAAAATTTTTGTATTTGTTTTAAAAGACAGGCGAATGATGTATTAAAAGCAAAATGTTTTAGAGACAATTTAAAAATAAAAACTACATATATAAAAATTCAAGAAAAACGAGTCTTGATTAAATCTATTATCTATAATGATACAAATGAGTGTCTGTATTCTTCTATTGATCGATATATTAATTATGCACTGTCTGTTATTGATTCCTACACCAATTTAAAAATAAAATTTGAAAATAAATATGAAGAATATGATCTTTTAAATGAGAATGGATTAATTGATTTAATTCTAAGTGAAATTCCTAAAAGAGAACTTAACGAATTTAAAATTCTTCTTGAGATGGAACTTAAAGATATTGTAGATATTATGCAAAATTAAATGAATGGGGAGGGTGGTTATGCAAGATTTAGATCTCGATGGAATTATACGTGAATTAGAAAATTATTTGCCAAAAACTATTCAAATATTTTCTAAAAAAATAAAACCAGCGATTGATAATGCTGCTGAAATGGCAATAGCAAATTATTATACAGATTATGTTGGAGAGTATGATAGAACGTATAATTTTATAAATAATCGAAATGTAACAACAACTGCGGATGACACCGGAGTGACAATTAATGTTACTGGCGACAAGATGTGGGATTATCCTGGATTTTGGGGTGACCCTTTGGACGGATTGTCTGCTTTTGAAATGTTTTATATGAATGGTGAACATGGTCATGGTAAATTTCTTGCAGCTACTACTACCCCACCAGACGAATATATGGAACAAAGCATTAACAGTGGACTGAACGGACAAATTAACAGATTACTAAAAAGCTCAGTCAAAGAAGTATTAGGATTTTAAGGAGGTGGAATATGGCTAGTTATAAAATAGATATTACTGGTTCTGCGAAAACGTTAATTGAACAGGCAAAAAGTGCAAAATCTGCTATTGAAGATTTACAAAAATTTGCAAAAACAGAAATTGTTATTCCTATTAAAATTGATAATTCACAGCTTTTGAATTTAGCGAAATCTGTAAACTCTATTAATTTAGGAAAGGCTTTTGGCAATAATCAAGGTGGAAAAAATGTAGATAAACAATCTAAGAATATTGACAAGACAACTATAACCAAAGGGAGAGATAAAACTGTCACAGACACAACATACTCTAACGGAAAGAACATAAAGACTGTTAATGGAGTAACTACTTCTGAGAAAGAAGTTATTAATTTAAAAAAAGAATACGGTGCCTTAAATAAAGAAATAACAGAATATTATCAGTTAAAGACGAAGGTATCAAAAGGGAATGTTAAGCCAGAAGAATATCAACAGACAAAAGCAAGAATGGCTGATTTAGAAAAATCTATTCTCGACAGAAGAAAATATCTTAAAGAAGCAAAAGATCGTGGATTTTATAACGACGAATACGAAAATCGATCAGCACGTATTTATCGAAATGCTAAATCTGATTATGAAATGGGTGTAGAAGCTCGACAGCAGGCAAAGGAAAACCAAGCAGAAAAGAATCGTCTTGCTACACAAAAAGCATATCACGAAGCTCAAAAGGCTGAACAGGAAAAATGGATCGCTGATATGGACAAGTCAGCAAAAGCCGAACATGATGCTTACACAAAACGACAGAACTCTTTGATGGCTGCTGAAAACACCAAATTATCTTCCATTAGAGAAAAAGCAAAAGCTTTGGTAACAGACGAAGCTATAACTACATCGAGAGCAAAAAGAGAAAATCGTATTTCTAACTATTCTGGACAAACATCTTCTGATTTGACAAATGCAGAAGATTGGAGTCAGAAAATTCTTGATTCGCAAAATCGTCTTAAAAGCCTGATTTCTACAGGTGCTTCCCTAGGAGAAATTGAAAGAGAATTTAATAATTTAACTGCTGCTACGAAGGCTTTTGAGGCTTCTATGGGTACTGTAGAGTCTACCATGGAAAAATCCTTGAATATGTCTTCTCTCGATAAAGCAAGGGAAAAGATTGTCAATTTCCAGAAAGAATATTCTGAATTTATGACAAAGGCTCAGTCAGAAAGTTTGACTAAGATTCAGGGGAAATATACTGACGGATTAACTTCATCTGGCAAAGAGTCTGTAGATAAAGAACTAAGTGCAGTTATGGTAGAGGTAAAGCAACGCAAAGAAGCGTTGACCAAACTATCTTCCATTAGAGACAAGGCAGAGTCTGGGGAGTTCAGTCTTAGAACAACAACGATGGAAACTGAACTTAGTAAATATACTGGTCAGTCGAGCACCCATTTAGAAAAACTTCGTTCATTGGCAAAGCAAGTAAATGCGTATCAGACAGAAATTACAAGTGCATTAACAGCGGAAAATATAGATACGTCACATGTTTCTTCTCTTTATGAAAACCTTGAAAAATCAGTAACTAAGTATAAGAATGCTTTGCAAGAAGTAAAACAAGTGGAGTCTAAAACGCTTGGGAAAGGCGAGGCACAAAAGGACGCAAATGAGTTCCGAGCTTATATGAACAGCAATACTAAAGCATGGTCAAAATACAAAGATCGGATGGAATCCATTTATCAAGCGAAGGCTAATGCTCAGACAAAAGGGGATCAGGCTGATGCAGCTCGCCAAGCAAAGCAGTTGCAAGCAGAGATTAAATCTCAAGGTCTAACAGGGTCTTCTACATGGGCAGATATGAAGCGTGCTTTTGGACAGATTGCTCAGTTTACCGGGATGTATTATATATTACAGAATACAATGATGCAGTTCCCATCCAAAGTTGTTAGTGCAGTAAGGGAAGTTAATGCTGCACAGATTGAATTAAGAAAAGTAAGCAATGCTTCTGATACAGAATTGAAAAATTACTGGGATGAAGCAACTGCAAGTGCACAAAAATATGGTGCGACAGTCAGTGACGTAATTAGCAGTACTGCTGACTGGTCAAAATTGGGTTATAATCTTGAAGACGCTAAGAAATTATCTGATGCAACAACATTGTATCAGCGAGTCGGAGATAACATGATTCAAGAAACTGCATCGCAAAGTCTTGTATCAACCCTTCAGGGTTATAATATGCAGGCTTCGCAAGCAGAATCGATTGTGGATAAACTTAATGAGGTAGCAAATAATTTCGCAATCGGAAGTGATGGAATTGGTGACGCTTTACAGAGAAGTGCTGCGTCATTTAATGCGAGTCATACAAGTTTATCAAAGTCAATTGCTTTGATTACTGGAACCAATACTACATTACAGGATCCAGATAAGGTCGGTAATATGTGGAAAACGGTTAGTGCCAGACTTAGAGGTTCAGAGTCTGAGCTTAGTGAGATGAACGAGGACACAGATGGTCTTATAACCTCAACCTCAAAATTACAAGCAAAAGTCAAAGCACTGACAGGTGGCTTTGACATCATGCAGGATAAAGATACCTATAAAGATATCTATGATATTGTTGTAGGAATCGGTGAAAGGTGGTCAAGCCTTTCAGATATTAATCGAGCAGACTTGCTCGAAACATTGGCTGGTAAGAATCAGTCAAACGCACTCGCAGCCGCTATTAATAATGTAGACGTAATTAAGAGTGCTTATGAAACAGCAGAAAATTCATCTGGATCAGCAGAGAAAGAGTTGGAAAATTATAAGAAAGGTATTGAATATAGTATCGAGCAAATCAAAGGTACGTTTCAGGATTTTTCAACAAGCTTCTTAGGCTCTGATCTTTTTAAAACTGCTGTTGAAGGTGCAAATGAATTTTTAAAAGTATTAACACAAATTGTTGATACATTCGGTGGAATACCAGCAATCATAGGTACAATATCTGCTGTAGCATCTTTAAAAAGTAAAGGTGGAGGTAAACGTCATAGTTTTTAATGCCTATTTCTATAAGGACATATAACAATGCCATATGTTTAACGTAGAGAGAATATGAAGTAATATGAACATACATATCTTCTATCCACCTTGATTTAACTAAAATCAAAATATGCCGAATTTCGGGGGAAGCCGTAAGCCATACAAATATGGTATCGGAGTGATGCAATAAAAGCGTAAGATTAAATCTTATGTTCACGAAGAAATAAGTAGAAATACGAAAACGGTAGTCCCGACACGTTACAATAAAAATGAAAGTGTGGTTTCATGTATCGTGCGAGAGGCTGACAAGGCATGACGTAGTACAGGCGTAATTGTACTATTGGTTCAAACATACAGTCCGTGACCACGGGGAAAGCCTGTGGAAGTCGTAGGGGATATGCAAGTAGTCTACTACTACCCTATTGACACAAATCACACAAACTCATTGATGACTTGCAAAAACTTAATGAGTATAAAAAACATAAAACAAATATTATCTCCTATTGGAGAATATAATATAAAGAACTCCGTGAAGATATGGACTCCACGGAGCATAATTGAATTAAAGGAAAAATTAAAAATGAAAAATGACAAAATTCAGAAATTATTTTTTGATTCGAAAGTCGAATCTAAATGACATTATCTTTGCAATTGCTTGAGCTTTCTTATCTGTAAGATTATCGGACTTGGAAATCACAATAACACTTGCAAATTTGAAAGCTTCGTGAATGAAATACATTACGCAAGCTGCAATTATACTAATGTCTAAGTTGTTTACTATTAATTCTAGTATAATCCACTTTAAATAACAAACTATTTTAATTCACATTCCTATTATGGTATAATTGAACCATCGGAGGTGCCAATTATGCCTAATACAATTAAAACTATTTCTTTAACAGATGATGATAAATCTTACTTAAATAAACTGCTGACTCAGAGCACTTTGGAAATTCGCGTTTATCAACGTGCTAGGATCCTTCTGCTCAAGGGAAATCCGATAAAATTTATCAACATGAAACAAAAAATTTAATTGTATGTCCAGTTCCATATGACGAATCTTTTATGGAGATTTTCTATGAAGGTTGGAATATTGTAAAACAATTTATCAACGCAAATGGGAATATGCCAAAGGAAATCAATTTATGTTCTCCTTTGGATCGTTTGGTTTGTAAAGAATTAGTTTCAAGATCAAAATTTCCAATACTTGATGTTATAGAAGTGATTAAAACGATGAGTCAACCACACTTATTAGATGTGACAACTGAAGATGCAGTAATAGAAAGTAATGTTGTATTAGAATCAAAAGTAAGTAGTATTGTTGCACCGTTATCTATATATTCTAATTAAATTAAAAGACACCTTAATCGGTGTCTTTTATTGATTTAAAAGTCACTTCCACAGCTATTACAATGCCATTCTTTTGTTTCGAGGTAATAACATGTCTGATTTTATTAATGATAAAATTTTTATGCCACTATTGAAGCTTTCAGAAAAATACCAAAACTTGTCAATGATTATTTCAGTAATTACATTATTAGTTTCAATAGTAAAGTCACTTCAAATAATTTTAACTATATTACCAACACCTTGTAAAAAATTCTGAATAGCGTTTGTATCGTTCATTAAAGCTACAGATAAAGAACCTGCTGCGGATGCTAATGTCTTGATTGAAAATTGACCATATTGTTTTGCTTTTTCTTTTACTGCATTCCAAACAGTATCGTTTCTTACATTATCAAGAAATTGATATCCGTTCCATGTCAATCCAACAATGTCTGCGCTCATAAGACTACCATTTACAAAATATGGCTCTTTTGTACATTGAATATACTTCTCTCGTATTAGAAGTTCCATTGCATACAAAAGTTCTTCTTGGTTGTAGTCCACAAAATACTCATCAGATAATACTTCTGCAAAAGAAGGTGTTTTATGATATGATGGCATATCAGTATATTCTTTATAATTTAAGTTCTCTTCTATAAAAAGAAGAATGTTTCTAATATAATCGTGATTTAATCTCATAATTTCTCCATTTTTTGAAAGGCAGGTGAATGATATGGATCATTCGAAAACAGGTAAATTTATTAGTTATTATTGGAACGAACTTGCTCCAAAAACTCGTAAAAGCAAATTATCGGATGATGAAGATTTTGTTTTGTGTCATCCAACATGTGAATTAGCAAAATTAATCGCAGAAGACTTTGATGAAGCCATTGCTCTTGAACTTGGAAAAGTTTTAATTAGTTTGTATGATCGGTAGTTCAAAAACATCCATGTTCTCCTACCACTTATATCCACAATCCTTACGTTCAAATTTTGTTTTTAGCGTTCTTACTTAATAAAACAATTATATTTTATTATACTTTTACATAAATAATAATATTAGGAATTCAATAATCATAAATAACAACGTGTACACAATTCCTATGTAACACTTGTTCAGATATTTTGACCTGTTATTTATTTCTTTATTATTTTTAATTGCCATTGTAATATATTCAGAAGAAATTTGTTCTACAATATTATCAACAATCTCTTTTTCTGTATATTCACCAATATATGTTTTATTTTCTTTAATAAAATTTTTCACATCGGCTGGTTTTGGATATAGAAAGCCATATTTTAAAAAACAAAATAAAAAATTCACAAGAGCTACTAACCCAAATAAAATTATAAAACACAAGATTATTGTTGCTGTAATTGATATAAAATTAAACGACTTCATCTTCTTCACTAAATTGAAGATAATCCAAATGATTCCAGATGTTTCAGCAGTTAATAATGTTATTGTTGGTGTAAATTTACTATTTATCCTATCTCTCTGTTTTGCACCATCGTAATATAATTCTTTGTAGTAGTCATTTTCAAAAGAAAGGATATCGTTATATGAACTCATTAAAAAAATCTCCTTTGCCAAAAGCACATATTATAGGAATGCGACAAGAAATATTCTGTCTTTCCTTTAAGCAGCAAAAAATATGTGATGATTTTAATAAAAAACAAGACAAAATTGCAGATCAAGAATTCAAAAAATGTAGAATGGCATTTGCTGCATGGAAAGAAACCAAAAGTATAAAAAACTAAGTAAAATGCTATTTTTTCTTATTCTTCTTGTATATAACATTTAAATCCATGTTAAATATCTCTAAGCGTTTACCAATTATATTAGCTTTCGGTAATGGTTTACGAGTATCTTTTTGCTTGTTTTTATCTGCTGTAGTTTGCTTTATACTTTTGTTATTTTCGTTTGTCATATTCATTCCTCCAGAAAGCGTAGGTGATTTTATTTTGAAAGATAATTATGTTTACTCAAAAGAAGTAAAAAAGAAAAGAATGTCAATTTTACTTTTAAGGATAAAATTATTTTGCTATACGATTGCACATTTATTTGATTAAAATTTATATCCACAATCCTTGCATCTCATTTGTTTTTTAGCATCGTTGCTGAATAAACCAAACAACATAGATCCTTTGATCTTCTTCCCGACAGATATCACTTTTCGCTGTACATTAAGAATAATTTATTTCTATACGCTTAATGTTTTTATGATTTCGTCTTCATATAATCCAAAATATCCGACCATTTTATTCTGAGATGATAACAGTAATTTAAAATAATTTATATCTTTGTTATCTATTTTTGATAACATATGATGGAAAATATCAAATTCTAATCCAAATAAAGTATTTATTATATCTTCTTTTAATAGATGTTGAACTTCATTAATACAATATTCTTTCCAAAAATCACACATGCTCTGGTAATACACACAATGTAGAACTAAAAAATAAGTATAATTATTTTCTTTTTTACTTAAAAGATTTTTTATCGTTGCAACAAAATCTTCAGTTTTATATACTATATCTTCTTTTACGGTTTTTTCTTCAAACCAATCATGTGTTTTATCATCAAATGAAAACTTTTTATCTTCATTATAGATTTCAAAATTCATGCTTATTTTCATTTGAACTTGAATAGCTCTATATTCCGATAACATTTTTATGAATGGAATTTTTGTTTTTGCACTCACTTCTGGAAGAAAACTTTCGTTATCTACAATGTGAGTAAATTCATGATAAATAAGAGGTAGTGCGTTTTGTTTTAAAACATTAATATAGTTTTCTTCTATATTAAATATTTGAGAATTATTTTGATAGGAAATATACGCAGATGCATTTCCACCTTTAAATGTTTTTACTTTAAATTTTGGCATTTTAGTAATTCCCATAAATTTACAATACGCACCAGTTAATCCGTAGATTTTTAATATATTTTTATCCATACATATCACACTTTCTTAAAGGAGATGGTCTTTATTTGTAATATTGAAAAAATGTTAATAGGTTATATGGTAGAATTAAGCAAGCCAATAGAAGATACAAACTATATCCCTGCTTCTTATGTTAAAGAATACAACCGTAGGTGTAAGGTTCTTGAAAATGAACACAGGAACAAATGTTGCAAACGTTCTAAAAATAAATATTTTTAAAGTAGGTGATATTTTTATGAAGAAAACTTATATTTATCAAAAGCAGTTAGCAAAAAAACAAGAGCGTATTTGTGCTTTGGATAAAATATTCGTGTTATATCTTCCACTTATGACCACAATTTTGACACACGTTCATTGGTTTACCAGAGCCGACAAATCCTGTCCAAAATGAGTAACCACGAGTTGTCGTTGCAATTGAGGTAGAACCACACTTCGGACACCTCGGACGATTTGCTTCTTCTCTTGCTTTGTTTTTCTGTTCGACTTGTGACCGGAACTGTGACATTTTAAGTTCATATTCTATGATGTCTTTTTCTTTGAGTTCACGCATGGCTTTGAGAAAAGAAGGATTATAGTTTGACGCTTCTCCTATTTCATGAAGCTCATCTTCAGTTATGTTTGTTTCTATTAACGTATCCTTGTTACAAATTTGACATGTTTTCCCAATTTTATCTTGAAAAAAATAGACTTGATATCCAGCATAAAAATCTTCAGGATCTTCTATTGATTTTTTACATTTCGCACATTCTGGACAGTATTTGATATTCATAAACTCTCCTCCATTTTCAAATAATATATTATTGCAAGTAATATAATTATATCAATTAAAAAAACGATTTTAAGCTATGACAAAGAAAACGGTTTTAGTTCTATTTTTTCTAATTTATTTACGCCAAAATCTGAAAACCAAATAAAAGCAAATCGCAGTTTTGGCAAATTAATTTCTTCTGTAACAGAAGGCGGAACAAATCTAGAAAACTTACAACAAAAACCACTTAATATTACAACGGCAGCGCTTGGAAAATCGCTTGGGGATGTTGATAAAAAGCTTGTCGATTCGGCAAAGGCATTGAAAGAAGGGAAAATCAGTTATAGTGAATTTCAAGTTGCTACAGAAGAAGCAACAAGTTCTCAAAGCAAATTTTCTTCTACCATGTCAAAATTAAAAACTGGCGTGAAAAATTTTGCAGGAACTTTTGTCTCTTCAATCGCAAGTTTTGGAATTAGCATGGCTGCTTCCGCTATAATAACTAAAGGAATAGAATTAATTGATGATTATATTCATCGGTCAGAAAAACTAATTGAAAAAGGAGAGGAGGCAAAGGCTTCCATTGACTCTACTTTCAAGACTTTTTCTGAAAATAAAAATTCTATAGAAAATCTTGGGAAAAGTTTTGCAAAAAATCCAGAAGAAATAAAAAGCACTGGGGATGCAATTGATGAAGTTGCTAAAAAGTATGCCGAATTAAAAGAAGGCGTAAACTCAGATAATTCTAACAAGTTGTTAAGCGATGAAGATTATCAATCTTATATTGATACGTCGAATCAATTAGCTAATGTATTCCCGGAAATAGTTGCAGGTTATGACGCACAGGGAAATGCAATTTTAAATATTGGAAACAATGCAGCCACTGC
>ULWV01033560.1_pt1 | contig 14305 bp, 9 predicted proteins | sample 1960651 | NCBI WGS metagenome assembly ULWV01 (sample SAMEA4835820, study PRJEB28245) | human gut metagenome | biome: gut microbiome; material: fecal sample | place: Denmark | collected 2008
ACGCAGGGACTGCCGCGGGCGTAGAACACGCCGCGAAGGAGGAAAACGTCGCGGACACAGGGAATGCCGCGGGCACGGAAAATACCACAGGAACTGTGCGGGCGGAAAAGAAGAGCGTGATTGATACCTTCTTTGATGTGAATTACCCTGACGAGCGGATTGAGAAGGTGTGGCCGAACATGAAAGTGGAGGTACAATAAGGGGACATGGATCTTTTCGATTATATGAGACAGACCAATCAGGAAAAGGAAGCGCCGCTGGCGGCAAGGCTGCGGCCCCGGACGCTGGATGAGGTAGTCGGGCAGCAGCACATTATCGGAAAGGACAAGCTTTTGTACCGTGCGATTCAGGCGGACAAGCTTTCCTCCATCATTTTTTACGGACCGCCCGGAACGGGCAAAACGACTCTTGCGAGGGTGATCGCGAATACGACCAGCGCGGAGTTTATGCAGATCAATGCGACTGTGGCAGGCAAAAAGGATATGGAAGAGGTTGTCGCAAAGGCAAAGGACAACCGTGGAATGTTTGGAAAAAAGACGATCCTGTTCATTGATGAGATCCATCGGTTCAACAAGAGTCAGCAGGACTATCTGCTTCCCTTTGTGGAGGATGGAACCCTGATCCTGATCGGTGCGACGACGGAAAATCCGTATTTTGAGGTAAACGGAGCGCTGCTGTCCCGTTCGGTTATTTTTGAGCTCAAGCCGCTTTCAAAGGAAGATATCGAAGAACTGATCCGACGGGCAGTCTATGATCAGAGAGGAATGGGTGCCTATCAGGCACAGATAGAGCCGGATGCGCTGGAGTTTCTGGCGGATATTGCAGGCGGAGATGCACGTGCGGCATTGAATGCAGTAGAGCTTGGCGTAATGACGACACAGCGCTCAGAGGATGGAAAAATCCATCTGACCCTGGAGGTTGCCCAGGAATGTATTCAAAAACGTGCAGTAAAATACGACAAAACAGGCGATAATCATTACGATACGATTTCGGCATTTATCAAGAGTATGCGGGGCTCCGATCCGGATGCGGCGGTTTATTATCTGGCGCGGATGCTGTATGCCGGGGAAAGCGTGACATTTATCGCCCGCAGGATGATGATCTGTGCGTCGGAGGATGTTGGCAATGCAGATCCGACAGCGCTGCAGGTAGCGGTTTCTGCATCCCTGGCAGCAGAGCGGGTGGGCATGCCGGAGGCGCAGATTATTCTGGCACAGGCGGCGGCCTACATTGCATGCGCGCCGAAAAGCAACGCAGCGGTCAACGCCATTGCGTCTGCAATGAAGACGGTGGAAGAAACCGGAAATCTGGCGATTCCGGTGCATTTGCAGGATGCCCATTATAAAGGAGCAGCAAAATTGGGACACGGAAAAGATTATAAATATGCACACGATTATCCAAACCACTATGTCAGACAGCAGTATTTACCTTATGAGCTGTCCGGAAGAGAGTTTTATCAGCCCGGTGGGATGGGATATGAAGTAAAAATCAAAGAGCACATGCAGCGGATACGCAGGGAAGCGGCTAAGACAGAGCAAAAGCCGCAGGATGGAGCAGAGCAATGAAACAGATACCAAAGCGGGTCATGATCGTGTCCTTTGATGCGGTCGGAGCAAAGGACCTGGAATATTTACAGACCCTGCCGAATTTTCAGCGTTTTTTTGAACAGGCAGCGCTGTGCAGCCATGTAAACAGTGTATGTCCGTCCCTGACCTATCCGGCCCATACATCCATTGTGACAGGGCGGATGCCGAAAAATCACGGGATTGTGAACAACACAAAAATCCAGCCCGGCCGGAAGGATCCGGACTGGCTTTATCATCGCAAATGGATCCGCAGCACGACGCTTTATGACGAAGCGAAGAAAAAGGGAATGACGACGGCCGGGCTTTTGTGGCCTGTTGCGGCAGGCAGCAGGATGGACTACTATGTGCCGGAGATTATGGTGACACGCAAATGGCAAAATCAGATCCTGATGAATGCGACGAACGGTCCGTTGTTTTATCAGCTGGATCTGAACAAACGCTTCGGACAGTTGCGAAACGGGATCGCACAGCCTCAGCTGGACAATTTTATTCAGGCATGCGCGCTGGATACGATCTACAAATACAATCCGCAGCTGTTTTTGCTGCATCTGACGGATGTGGATGCGAACAGACATCTCTATGGCGTGGAGAGTAAGGAGGCAAAAGAAGCTCTTAAGCGCCACGATAAGCGTCTGGGCGAGATTGTAAGGGCACTGGAGGAAACCGGAGAGATGGAGAGCACGACGGTCGTGCTTCTGGGGGATCATTATCAGAAGGATGTGGACAAGGTTGCCTTCGTCAATCATGCACTGTGGAAAGCCGGCTTGCTGACGGTCCGTAACGGCAGGATCAAAAGCTGGAAGGCCTATGCAAAAAACTGTGACGGAAGCTGCTATATCTATCTGCATCCGTCTGTAGAAAACAATGCAGAAGTGCAAAAGCGTACAAGAAAAGTGCTGGAGACGCTGAAAGGACGGGAGGATTTTGGAATCGAAAGGATTCTGACCCGGGAAGAGGCAGCAAATATGGGCGCAGACGAAAACTGCTTTCTGATGCTGGAAGCAAAGGAAGGATGGTTTTTTCTGAACGAATGGGAACAGCTGACGGCAGCAGAAAAAGACTGCGCACATGGCATGAAGGGGACCCACGGGTATCTGCCGGGTGAGGCAGACTATCAGACCTTTTTTGCAATGTCGGGATGCAGTGTAAGAGCTGGTGCCAGGGTAGAAAAAAATATCGCGCTCTGGGATGAGGGCGCGACATTGGCAGCACTTTTGGAGATAGACCTCGGAAAAACAGATGGCAGTGTGATCCGGGAGATGCTGCAATAACATACTTTAAAACAGGGCGGTTGTCAGATACTGATAAATCTCCCTGTTATTTTTTTGCCAGTTTTCGCAAATGGAAATTGCGAGCTCTTCTGTAGGAACCGTAAGGCGGATGGTCACCAGGTTGACGTCCTTATCCACTGCAGTCAGCTCTGTTTCGAATTCCCCGTTGACAGCCTTATAGTAGTTGCTCTGGATCGAAGATTCGTTGCGCATTTCCAGTTCATTTTTTTTAAGATATTCGCCGATGTCTGTCTTGATCGCGTCACTGATGCGGTTCTCAAAATAGGAAAGGGTATTGCGGCCCTCATCTGTGATCTGCAGATGGGTTCGGTTGACCAGTGTTTTGGCAGTGATCAGCCCGGCCTGCGCCAGCTCATTGATAACCTGCTGCAGTGTCAGGTAATTGGTGTATTCTTTTTCCAGAATGAGATCGCTGACCTGCGCCATTGTGAGTGGAAAGGATACCTTGTTGAGCAGATAAAGAACGATCAGTTTATAGAGTGTAAGAGGTTCCTGGTTCATAATTATCCCCTTGTCTGAGATTTCGTTGTTTCATAAGGGCATGCAGCCCGTTTAAGACGTTTCGTTTCGAAAGACTCCACTGGGGCGCGATCAGGAGCTTGCGGGGACCGTCTCCGGTGACCCGGTGGAGGCAGATATCCGGAGAAAGTGCAGCGATACAGCTTGTCAGCAGATCGAGATATTCTTCCTGTGTCAGTACAGGAAGCTTTCCGGCTTCATAAAGCAGGGCAAGATCTGTTCCCTTTAAAATATGGAGAAGCTGCAGCTTGACACCAAAGGGATGCACCTGATTGACGGCACGGATACTTTCCAGCAGGTCAAGCCGGGTTTCCCCGGGGAGTCCGAGGATCAGATGGACGATAAAGGGAAGCCTTCTGGCATGGAGCTTTGCTGCAGCATCATAAAATACGGAGGTCGGATATCCCCGGCGGATCCTTGCTGCAGTGTGGTCATGAATGGACTGCAGACCAAGCTCGATCCAGATAAACCGGTCAGGATACAGTAACCGGAGGCGGTCAAGTCCCTCCAGAATGATATCGGAAAGACAATCCGGGCGCGTCGAAATGGAAATGCCTGCGACCTCCGGGGAGGAAAGTGCTTCTTCATAACAGGAAAGCAGTCTGTCCGGATCACCATACGTGTTGGTATATGCCTGAAAATAGGCGATCAGAGACGGCTTGCCGGGTTCCGGTATCCATTTGGAGGACAGAAGTGACTTTGCCTGAGTTAACTGGTCTGTTACAGAAAGCTGCCGGGAAGCGGCAAAATCGCCGCTTCCGCCTGCAGAACAGAAAATACAGCCTCTTGTATCGAGGGTGCCATCCCGGTTGGGACAGGTACAGCCGATATCCAGCGCAGCCTTGTAAAGCTTCCGTCCGTATGTATTTTTACACCAGGCGTCCAGCGAATAGTAGGGCTTCTGGTGCCAGAGATCAGCGGATGTTTCTCTTGACTGCATCTGCAACAACGTCCGCAACTCTGGGATCGAATGCTTCTGGCATGATATTGTTTTCGTTTAAGTCTTCGTCAGAAACGAGGGCTGCGATGGCATTAGCGGCAGCCAGCTTCATTTTATCGGTGATCTGTTTTGCATGTCCTTCCAGAGCACCGCGGAAGATGCCGGGGAATGCGACAACGTTGTTTACCTGGTTCGGGAAATCGCTGCGTCCGGTGCCGACAACGCGTGCCCCTGCTTTTTTTGCGAGATCAGGCATGATCTCAGGAACGGGGTTAGCCATTGCAAACAGAATAGCATCGGAATTCATGGAAGCCACCATCTCTTCCGTCACAATGCCCGGAGCGGAAACGCCGACGAAAATATCAGCACCCTTTAAAGCATCTGCAAGGGAACCGGTTTCGTGAGCCAGATTGGTGCGTTTTACCATCTTTTCCTGCATCCAGTTTAAGCCCTCTGCGCCATCGCAGAGAATGCCGGATTTATCGCACATAATGATATTGGAAAAGCCGTAGGTCAGCAGCAGGCGGGTGATGGCAACTCCTGCGCTTCCTGCGCCGTTTACAACAACGCGGCAGTCTTCCTTTTTCTTACCGACTACCTTTAGGGCATTGATGATGCCGGCGAGTACAACAATAGCAGTTCCGTGCTGGTCATCGTGGAAAACAGGGATATCCAGAGTCTCTTTTAAGCGCTCTTCGATTTCGAAGCAGCGGGGTGCACTGATATCTTCCAGATTGATGCCGCCAAAAGCGGGAGCAAGCCAGGTAACAGCTTTGATGATCTCTTCCGTGTCCTGAGTATCCAGGCAGATGGGAACTGCGTTGACACCGCCGAATTCTTTAAATAAGACAGCCTTGCCTTCCATAACGGGCATAGCGGCCTTCGGACCGATATTGCCGAGTCCCAGTACGGCGGAACCGTCGGAAACAACAGCTACAGTGTTTGCTTTCATCGTATAGGTGTAAGCGGCAGCCGGGTCTTTTGCAATGACCTTACAAGGCTCCGCAACGCCGGGAGTATAGACAAGTGCAAGGTCTTCACGGGTGCGGACGGGTGTTTTGGAAACGGTTTCAAGCTTTCCCTGCAGCTTCTCATGCAGTTCCAGCGCTTTTTCCTGATTTGTCATTTGATTTGCCTGCTTTCTTTTTTATTTAATAAGGAATGATGATGTCGGGGCATACGCGCCATTCGTAGCTCTCTGTATATCATCATATCTGATTTATTTGAGTGAATCAAGGAAAAAATCTTCCTATTCTGTTTTGAGTGTGGTACAATGAGCGAAACAGAAGGAGACGTTTGACTTGTGTCTCCGATGTGTAATAAAATTCACTAAAATGACAGGCACTTTTGATTTCTGACAAAAGACCGCTGTTTCCCGGATCGGGATGTTCTGGCGCATTTCAAAAAGATCGTTTCATGTAGAATTCCGTATGAAAATCAGGGACGAATCACGATGGCAGTAAAGGGAGTAAAGATTGAAAAATAAAATTTTTCAATCGCGAGATTTGTGTCTGCGCGCACTTGACACAAACTCGACATGCGCAAAAAGCGTGCGCAGAAATGAGAGGAAAAAATGATAAGAGAAAAATATGAATCTCTGGCAGTGCATGATCTGAAGGAGATTGCAAAAGCAAGGGGGATAAAAGGACTTTCTACAATGAAAAAGGCGGAAGTCATTGATGCGATGCTGAGGTTGGATGCCCAGGAGAATGCAGAAATCAAAACAGAACGCAGCGTCCCGGAGAGCCGCCCGGCAGAGCGCAAGGATGCCCCGGAGAAGGACGCGGCAGAGCGCAAGGATGCTCCGAAGAGGGACGCGGCAGAGCGGGAGGATGCTCCGAAGAGGGATGCGGCAGAGCGCAAGGATACCCCGGAGAAGGGCGCAGTGGAAAAGCAGGATCCTCATGACGGTGGGACAGAACCGGAGAGCAGAGCAGGGGATCGGGAGGAAAGACGGCAGCAGAGAACAGGAAAGCGCTTTATTAGCAATGGTTCTTATCATAATGGACGGACAGGAAGCCGCGACAACAATGGTGCGCGGGAAAATACTGCAGCTGCAGCGTCCCGTGCTGCTGCGCCTGTGGCAGAAGAGGCACAGAATCGTGTGAGCGCGCCTGCACCTCGTTATAATGAGCGCTACAACAGTCCGTATAATCGTGGAACTGCACCGATCCAGAGTCCAGAGGACGACAAGTTCCCGACAGAGCTGGACAGCGGCATTACGGTAAAGGGTATCCTGGAGGTCATGGCTGAGGGCTATGGCTTTATCCGCTCGGATAATTATATGCCGGGAGATAATGATATTTACGTGGCACCCAGCCAGATTCGTCGGTTCAATTTGCGGACAGGCGATATTTTAGAGGGAAATACCAGAGTGCGGACACAGAATGAAAAATTCTCCGCCCTGCTTTATGTCAAGACGATCAATGGTTATACCACAGAGGAAGCATCCAGACGAAGCAACTTTGAAGATATGACGCCGATCTTTCCGAACAGCAGACTGAAAATGGAACGCTTCGGCTGCCCGGTGGCGATGCGGGTCATGGATTTGTTAAGCCCCATCGGTAAAGGACAGAGAGGTATGATTGTGTCCCCGCCGAAGGCTGGTAAGACAACCCTATTAAAAGAAGTGGCCATGTCGGTAAAGAAAAATTATCCGAACCTGCATCTGATCATTCTCCTGATCGATGAACGTCCGGAGGAGGTAACGGACATGAAGGAGACGGTGGCAGGGCCGAACGTTGAAGTGATCTATTCCACATTTGACGAATTACCGGAACATCATAAACGAGTTTCCGAAATGGTTATTGAGCGTGCAAAGCGTCTGGTCGAGCATAAACAAGACGTTATGATCCTGTTAGACAGTATTACCCGTCTGACCCGTGCCTACAACCTGGTAGTTCCGCCCAGCGGACGTACCCTGTCCGGTGGTATTGACCCGGCGGCATTGCATATGCCGAAGAGCTTTTTTGGTGCAGCCCGCAATATGCGCGAGGGCGGAAGCCTGACGATTCTGGCCACTGCACTGGTGGACACCGGATCCAGGATGGACGATGTCATTTACGAGGAATTTAAAGGAACCGGTAATATGGAGCTTGTGCTGGATCGAAAGCTGTCTGAACGCAGAATTTTCCCTGCCATCGACATCCCCAAAACCAGCACGAGAAGAGAAGATCTGCTGCTGAGTGCAGAGGAGATGGAAGCAATCAACGTGGTGCGCCGCGCGTTGAATGGTATGAAATCCGATGAAGCTGTGGATAAGGTGCTGGATCTGTTTGCAAAGACGAAAACCAATATAGAGTTTGTGCAGACGGTGAGAAAGATGAGATATCTGTAAAAATACAGCGCATGCAATAAAAGTTACAGTTCACACGCGCCATTCGCAATACAATAGAATGCTCGCTCTGCGAACATTCTATTGTCATGAACCGCGTCTTCGACGCTCTCCGCTGCTTCGCAGCTCATTTTTGCTCATAAAGTGGCGCTTCCTTCGTACCTTTTTGTAAGCAGATTTTCATGCGAGCATGAAATCTGCTTACAAAAAGGTACGAGTGAACTGTAACTAATAAAATACGAAAGAGGGAGCGATCGGAACTGCCGACCGCTCCTTTTTTATTCATGACAATAGAATGCTCGCAGAGCGTGCATTCTTTTTTGATCCATTCATTGAAAAATCAGCACCGGATGTTCTTCCTTTTCAAGGAAATCAAAAAAATACTTGCATAGGGCAAAAGTTTATGCTATATATAGTTGCATAAAATATACAACGAAAGGAAAGCGAACGATGAAGCTGCAGGAAACATTGGAACATCTGAATTTTTCAAGGCTGGAAGCACAGATTTATATGGCATTGATCGGTTCTGAGCCCATGTCTGCCTATCAGCTGGCAAAAAAAATCGCAATTGCGCGCCCTTCTATTTACAATGCGCTGGAGCACATGCTGGATAAGGGGATGGTGGAGCTGGTTCCGGATCAGACAGCACTGTATGCCGCCCAGGAGCCGGAGGTGCTTTTGGGGCGGATGCAGGCGGAAATGACAGCAAACCTTTCTCTTGCCAGGCAACAGTTGGAAGAATATGAGACGGCGAAGCAGCCGGAGGTGCATTTCGTATTCCGGGGCTTTGAAACGGCCATCGCAAGGGCAGGGAAGCTTCTGGAGGATGCCCGGGAGGAGGTTTATCTGAATGCGGATTTTGATCTTTCCTGTTTTGCAGAGACCTTCCATCGGCTAAAGAAAAAAGGCGTCCGGATCGTTGCGTTTTCCTTTTATGATCTTGGACTGAACCGGGAGGATGTGGAGTTTTATACCCACGGAGGAATGCTGACAGCACATCAGCCCTCCCGTCTGATGCTGGTGACAGACAGGCAGATGACGCTGACAGCGGACTGCGGTGCATTTGCCAACTGGAGCGGTACGGTCAGCAACAATGGGCTGATGGTGAAAATTTTGTCGGAACATATTCAACACGACATCACCTTACTGCAGCTGCAGGAAAAGTATGGACTGGAAATGTATTGAAATGAGATCGGCTGCAGTTCGAAAGGATGCAGTCTGGAAAAAGGAGGTCTGAACATGATTCATTTAGAAGCGGTTTATCATAGAGCGTCACAGCAGTTTTGCTATGCATTGAATGAGGAAATTTTAATGGTAGGGCTGCAGACCGGAGAAGAAGTGGAACAGGTTTGGATTCATTATGGCGACCCGTTTTCTACCGGTATTCTGGGCGGAAACGAGGCTTGGGAAGGCAGTCGGGAGGAGATCGTGACAAAAATGCGTCTGCCCCAGCACCTCTGGTGGGAAATTCCCGTGCAGCCTCCCTATAAACGGTGCCGGTATTTCTTCGAGCTGCAGGCAGGAGCAGAACGGGTCTTTTATTTTGAGGATGGCTTTCATTCGCCAGAGGATGTGAAAAACGGACAGCTGGGACAGTGCTTTACGTTTCCGTGGATGAATTCGGTGGATATCAACGTGACGCCAAAGTGGGTGCGGGAGACGGTCTGGTATCAGATTTTTCCGGAGCGCTTTTGCAACGGCAACAAAGAAAATGATCCGGACTGGGTAAAGCCCTGGGGATACCATACCGTAAGTAATCTCGATTTTTACGGCGGCGATCTGGATGGAATTCGTCAGAAGCTTCCTTGTTTACAGGAGCTTGGTATTACCGGACTGTATCTGACGCCGGTGTTTGAATCTCCCTCAAGTCATAAATATGATACGACAGATTACCGGAAGATCGATCCGGGCTTCGGAGATGAAAAGACTATGAAGCTGCTCGTTAAGGAGGCCCATGACAGAGGCATCCGCGTGATGTTGGACGGTGTATTCAACCATTGCGGCAGTAACTTTTTACCGTGGCGGGATGTGATGGAAAAGGGGCCCAAGTCCCCCTATTACGACTGGTTTATGATCAATCGCTGGCCCTGTCGGGAGCAGGAGGGCAGCACCCGGGATGGACGCTATTATTCCTTTGCCTTTGCGGAGCGGATGCCAAAGCTCAATACGAGTGAAAAAAAGGTGCGGGACTATTTTTTGGATACCGTTCGTTATTGGATTGAGACATTTGACATTGATGGACTTCGGTTAGATGTTGCAAACGAAATTTCCCATCTGTTTTGCCGTGAGCTGCGGCAGATGACAAAGCAGTTAAAACCGGATTTTTATCTGCTGGGGGAAATTTGGCATGACGCAATGCCGTGGCTTGGCGGGGACGAATTCGACGCCGTTATGAACTATCCTTTTGCGGCAGCCATCCGGGAGTTTTGGTATCAGCCGGAAAAGACGAAATCGGATTTGGAAGAGGCGATTCATGAAAATCTGGTGCGTTATATGCGCCAGACGACAGAGGTTTTGTTTAACCTTCTGGATTCCCACGATACAGACCGGCTGATCCATCAGACTGGCGGAAATCAGGATCTGTTTTTCCAGCAGCTTGCAATGCTCTTTACAATGCCTGGAAGTCCCTGTATCTATTATGGAACGGAAATCGCGATAGAGGGCGGCGCTGACCCGGATTGCAGACGCTGTATGCCATGGGATCAGATCGAACAGGGAAACTATACAGAGATTACGGAGCAGGTAAAGCAGCTGATAGCCCTTCGAAAAGAGCCTGCGGCCCGCAGCATGGAAATCACATTTGAAAATAATAACAGCTCTGACCGGGTGGTGGAATATGTCAAAACCGGGGCAGAGGGCAGCAGGCTTCGGGTTGTGTTGAACGCATCCGGAAAAGAGACCGATGTAGAGACAGAGGGCAGCGTGTTGTTTGCAAGAGGTTATGAGAATGGGGTGCTGCGCGCAGGCGGCGCATTGGTGGAACGGCTGTAAAACAAGGATTTCCGGTCAAACCGCAGCGAAAGAGGACAAAAAATTTCACCAAAACTTTACCGGCATGTATATTGACAGAAGACTTTGCATATGATAACCTTACTGCTAAACAAAATTCCCTGTGAGGGAGTAGCGAGCGCAGCAAGTGCAGCTGCCGGGATGGAACAGAGCCGGCGGATCGCCTTTGCATCAGCGTAACAAGTCAACAACCCCGATCCTATGCCGATCTGGCTTGTTTTAAATTGCGAGACTCAGATACTGTTTTCTTTTTGAAAAGCAGTATTTGGGTCTTTTGTGATTTAAAAACACCATCGGGAGGAAAAAGAATGAAGTATTATTGTGAAGACTCACAACAGGTACTGCAGGAGCTGAACAGCCAAAAAAGCGGCCTGACGGAAAAAGAAGCGGCAGAGCGGCTTTTGCAGAACGGAGCAAATGAGTTAAAAGCGGCGAAGGGAAAATCCCTGCTGCGCCGGTTTGCGGAACAGGTGGCAGATCCGATGATCGTGATCCTGCTGGCGGCAGCGGCCATCAGCGGTGTGCTTGCAGTCCTGGAAAATGACAGCTTTGCGGATGTCATCATTATCCTGGCAGTGGTCCTGATCAATGCCGTGCTGGGTGTGTATCAGGAAAGCAAGGCGGAAAAGGCGATCGAAGCGCTGCAGGACATGGCAGCGGCCACCTCAAAGGTTGTGCGGGACGGGAAAATGTCCTCGATTTTGAGCAAAGACCTTGTGGTGGGGGATATCATCTGTCTGGAAGCAGGGGATGCGGTTCCGGCGGATGCAAGGATTCTGGAAAGCGCAAGCCTGAAAGCAGAGGAAGCTGCACTGACAGGAGAATCCGTGCCGGTCACGAAGCTGATCGATCAGATCTTTTTGGCAGACGGGGAACGGGATGTGCCTCTTGGCGACCGTAAAAATATGGTCTATATGGGAAGCACGATCGTATATGGACGTGCTGTGGCAGTCGTAACGGCCACCGGTATGGATACGGAAATGGGAAAAATTGCGGATGCTCTGTCTCAGGCTCAGGAAGGACAGACACCGCTGCAGAGAAAACTGACACAGCTTTCGAAGGTGTTGACAAAGCTGGTGATCGGAATCTGCGTACTGGTTTTTGCGATTCAGATGATCCGGGCAGGCAGCCTGAATTTTGAGGTTGCGCTGAATTCCTTTATGATCGCGGTTTCCCTTGCAGTGGCGGCGATCCCGGAAGGACTTGCGGCAGTTGTGACAGTGGTACTTTCCATCGGTGTAACGAACATGTCAAAACGAAACGCGATCATCCGCCGGCTGACTGCAGTGGAAACCCTTGGCTGTGCCCAGGTGATCTGCTCGGATAAGACCGGAACGTTGACGCAGAATCAGATGACAGTTGTAGATTCCTTCGGAGTAAAGGAGCAGGAGCTTTCGGCAGCAATGGCACTGTGCAGTGACGCAGAGCTGGATGCAGACGGCAGTGTGACAGGTGAACCGACGGAGGCTGCCCTGGTTGCCTGGGCGAGCCGGATCGGGCAGGATAAGAATCTTTTAAAACAGAGTATGCCCCGTGTGCTGGAGGCTCCCTTTGATTCCGGACGAAAAATGATGTCCACGGTCCATAAACGCAAGGACGATTATATTCAGTTTACAAAAGGGGCGCCGGATGTGGTTCTCACTCGTTGTGCATTTTATCTGGAGGATGGACAGCTTCTGCCCATGACAGAAGAATATCGGAAAAAGGTTTTGCAGGCAAATAAGTCCATGGCAGATCGGGCACTGCGTGTGCTGGCATGCGGACAGAGAGTCTGGACGAAAAAGCCGGAAAGCGAGGATGCGGATCTGCTGGAGCAGGAGCTTTGCTTTTTGGGACTGTGCGGTATGATTGATCCGGTGCGTCCGGAGGTAAAGGCAGCAATTGACGAATGTCGGGAAGCGGGTATCCGACCGGTTATGATCACGGGCGACCATGTGGATACGGCAGCAGCGATCGCAAAAGAGCTTGGTATTTTGCAGGATGGCAGCCTGGCAGTGACCGGAGCAGAGCTGGAAAAAATGGACGATGCAGAATTTGCAGAGAAGTTCCGGAACATCAGCGTTTATGCCCGCGTACAGCCAGAGCACAAGACCCGTATCGTAAACGCCTGGAGAAATGCCGGCTATGTGACGGCAATGACCGGTGACGGCGTTAACGACGCGCCCTCCATCAAGGCTGCGGACATCGGCATCGGAATGGGCATCACAGGAACGGACGTTACCAAAAATGTGGCAGATATGGTGCTGGCGGACGATAATTTTGCAACGATTGTCGGCGCGGTGGAAGAGGGCCGCAGAATCTATGACAACATCCGGAAGGCAATCCAGTTTCTGTTAGGCTCCAATATGAGTGAAGTGCTGAGTATTTTCTTTGCGACACTTCTGGGCTTTACGATTTTGCAGCCGGTGCATCTTCTGTGGATCAATCTTGTAACGGACTGCTTCCCGGCGCTGGCACTTGGTACGGAAAAGGCAGAGCCGAACATTATGAAGCGCAAACCCAGAGATGCGAAGGCCGGGATTTTTGCAGATGGAATGGGCTTTGATATTGCTTATCAGGGACTTTTGGTAACAGCACTTGTCATGGTTTCCTATTTTATCGGACATTTCATGGAAACCGGAGAGTGGACCATCACAAACAGCGCCCATGGCACTACGATGGCGTTTGTCACAATGTCAATGGCGGAAATTTTCCACAGCATGAATATGCGTTCCCAGAGAGGAAGTATTTTCAAGCTTGGCTCAAAAAACTGGCTTCTGCTTGGAGCGGCAGTGGTTTCGCTGCTTGCAACCACTGCAGTGTGTGAGATCCCGCTGCTTGCCGGGGCATTTGGCTTTACGAGTGTGGAGCCTGCAGAGTATCTCGTTGCACTACTTTTGAGTGTGCTGGTAGTTCCCATCGTGGAGCTTGTAAAGTGGATCCAGCGGCGCAGTGCGAAACACGAGGACTGATCGGCGCAGGTTGAACCACAGAACTGTAACCTGTTTAGAGTCAACAGATGTGAATATACGCAACTGTTGACTCTGTGCTTTTTACGGGATATAATTGGAAAGAGCTGCAGCTGTTGAAACCAACAGACTGCAGGTTTATCAGGATGCGGCAGGCTGCAGACAGCACTGTAGTATCCCAAGAGAAGCGAGAGGGACAGGCATATGAGCAAAAAGATTATTTTAACGGGGGATCGCCCCACAGGACGTCTTCATGTGGGCCATTATGTAGGCTCTTTGAAGGAGCGTGTAAGACTGCAGAATTCCGGTCAGTTTGACGAGATTTATATTATGATTGCGGATGCACAGGCGTTGACAGACAATGCAGAGCATCCGAAAAAGGTACGTCAGAACATTTTACAGGTAGCGCTGGATTATCTGGCATGCGGCCTTGATCCGGAAAAGGCAACGATTTTCATTCAGTCGATGGTTCCGGAGCTGACAGAGCTGACCTTTTACTATATGAATCTGGTAACGGTTTCCAGAGTACAGAGAAACCCTACCGTTAAAGCAGAGATCCAGATGCGTAATTTCGAAGCAAGCATTCCGGTTGGATTTTTCTGCTATCCCATCAGCCAGGCTGCGGACATTACTGCATTCCGTGCAACTGCCGTTCCGGTTGGCGAAGACCAGCTGCC
>ULWV01031350.1_pt1 | contig 14304 bp, 9 predicted proteins | sample 1960651 | NCBI WGS metagenome assembly ULWV01 (sample SAMEA4835820, study PRJEB28245) | human gut metagenome | biome: gut microbiome; material: fecal sample | place: Denmark | collected 2008
AATTATTCTTTCTTTTGGCTCATATATTTTAAATTTTGTGTAACCACCATGTTTGTATCTACCATTTTTTAATTGTTTATCTAATTCTAATAATTCTTGTTCTAGTTTTAACTCAAACAATATTATTTTTTTCTTTTCTCTTTTTCCACATCTTGCTTTTTTATGTGCTTTTAGTAAATTTTCAAACGATACTGAATTATCATATATATTTTTAATTGTTTTAGGCATATTTCTTCACCTCTAGAGATTTAATAAGTCCTCCTAAAATTTTTCCAATTTCAGCTAGTAACTCATTGCTATGTTTGTATTTCTTTTCATCTATCCATTTTTGATTATACATGATTCTTATACAAATTCTTTGATAATATATATTGCTATCAACAATGTTATATATTGATAATCTTTTACTCTTATCTATTTTACTTGCTAAAAGAATATTTTTTAGCATTTCATACATACTTGTCTTTACTTCTGTTCCTATACTAAATTTTTCTGTTCTTGGAAGTTTAAGTAATATTGTAAGCATATATTCAATATACTTTTCTATTTTTACTATTATTACCAATCTGTTATCTTTGTTTTTTTCCATCTCATATATCCCCTTTCAAAAAAAGAAGAAGAGACTCTGAAATTTCAAAGTTCTCTCCTTCTATCTGTGTTTGGAAACAAATTAGGATAGTTTTACAGTGGTCAGTGCTACTTAATATAAAGCGTGGCACGAAAACCAGTGTTGTTATAGTAGAGATAAAAACGATAGGCGACAGGAAAATCGTAACCATAAACGTCGTAATTGCCACCACGGATAACACGAAACGAACTTTCGTTCTGTTCTTGTGTCCATTCATCTACATTACCTGCAAAGTCGTAGATGTTATTAGCACACCATTCTTCTCTGCTTCCTGTTTCAACTACTTTCTTCGGAGAATTCTCTGTATTCCAATAGTTGCCCCATTCAGTAGAGTCCTCTACAATTTCAGTAAGAGTTTTAACTTCCGTTTTGATAAACCATTCCAATACCGAATCATATTCTGCACCAAAAGTCAGATGACTCTTAACTGCTTCATTATCTTCGATAGTGGATGCAACCTTCTTGGCATCATAAAAATTGATGTTTACCCACGGCATAACTCCTTTTACCGACTGCGGTTTTCCTGCTGAACTCTTGGAAATGTTATAACGAGAAATATAAAATCCTCCATATTTTTTGACACTTTCAAGTTGTTCAAGCAGTTCACCATTTAAAACTTCATTGAATTCATCATCCGAAAATTCATCGTTCATGTAATTTCGTCTGCCGAATTTCTCCGAAAAATGTTCTCCATCAAGTGTTCCATTAGAGTCGATACTTCCAACAGGAATCCATACAAACTGGCTTCCATCAGAACATCTTTCAATTACAAATCCATTGTTCCATTCTCCACAGACATGCTTATATCCTTCTGGAATTGGAGGATTTACATAGTTTGTAGAGTAGACATTGGCTGTAGCAATTAACTCTCCACTTGTTCCCTCTGAGACTTCAAAGGTTATACCCTTTTCTGCCTCAAGCACAAATTTTTCATCCCGTTTCATAGTTTATACCTCCTTAAGTGATAATTTTATAACGGTTTCAACATGGCTATTGCCATTATGTTAATAATACCACATTTTCTTTCATTTTGCAAATTTTGTAAACTTTGAATTTATTTAATTATATAATTTTAATTGTACTATTTCTTTTTATTGAATTTATGTCTTATAAATTCACCAATCCCCCCTATTATAAACAATACAATAAAAAATCCAATTAGTAATAATATTTGATTTCTTCTTTCTTCTTCTGGCAATTTACTTAAATAAAAGTATTAGGTTTCCTGTTGAAATAAATTCTCAAATCATCGAAATTGTTGACAAAGCTAATGAAGGATTGGATAAAAAAGAATATTCTTTTAATGGTTTCGTAGTATCTGCTTGTGAATTTGCATTAAAACATATGAAATAGTAGTTATAAGAGCAAATAAATTTGTTTGCTCTTATATTTCTAAATCCCATTCTTTTGCTCTTTCTTCTTTTTTAAGTTGTTTATCTGGATCAATATACATATTAGTTTCTTTTTCAAATTTTCTAACTAATTCTTTAGATTCTCCAATACCAAATTTTTGACAAATCCAATCTATAAATTTTTCTAATGTCTCATAAAACTTATCTACTACTTTGTGCAAATGGTTATTTTCTTTTTCTAAACTTTTTATTTTACTTTTATATTTCCATTCCATATCAAATTCTTTTTCTTTATATTCTGCTTGAATATTTTCTACTTGATTGTGCAATTTTTCATTATCTGTAATTATTGAATCTCTTTCTTTTTGATATTTTTCTGCTTTTTCAATTATTTTAGTTTGTCTTGATAATTCTCTATGTAAATTCAAATTATCTTTGTATAAATTTTGAATAACATCATCTTTTGGTTTTATGATTTCTTCTAAAATCTTTTCATCTCTTTTCTTTGACAATCTATTAATATTAATATCATCAATGTTTGGAACATTAGGCAATTCTAATTTTATATTTTTCAAAGTTTCTTTTGTTTTTTCAAAATTAGTTATTTCTTTATATTCTTTCAAATCTATATGTTCTCTTCCTGTTTCTTCTTTTGGTAAACCTCTTTCTAATTCAAACCCATTTGATACCATATAATCGTAAAAAGCATTTTGAAGTTGTCTATAACTATCTTTGGCTTTCCAAAATTCGCTACAAGCTAGTTTATCAATATCATTTCCTTTTTTATCTTTTGTATGAACAACAGGTAAAAAAATTAAATGCATATGTGGACTTTGTTCATCCATATGCACTTTTGCAGATAATATATATTGTTCTCCTAAATTTTTATATTCACTTACAAATTTATATGCTGTCTCAAAATATCTTTTTGTTTCTTCTTCTCCTATTGTTTTAAAAAATTCTTTATCTGATGTTATTATATATTCACAAGCTATATTACTAACTACTTTTATTTTACCTTTCAAATTATATTTTTCTCTTATTCTATCAAATTCTTTTTCATAACTATATTGTGGCTCTTTTAATGAATAATTTAAATATGATTTTTCTTTATCTATATTATTATTTGAATAATTTCTGTTTCTTCTTTCGTTGTGTCTAAATATTCCTTTTAGATTTTCTCTTTTGTATTTTGTGTTTCTTATTATTGCATAACTCATCTCTAACCTCCTTTGCTTCAGCTAGTTTTTCTCTTGTGCTACTAGCTAATAAGACATATTTATTTCTTAAATTCTGATCTTTTTTAATTGTCTTGTAAACACACTACAACACTTTTTTAGCTTACTGCTTCAAAAGGTGTTTCGTGTGGCAGGGCATCGCCCCACACCCCATTCAATCCAAAATAAAAATTCACTTTTTTATTTTGGATTGCTAAAAAACTATTCATAGTTTTTTAGGCAAATTAAAAGAGATTAGTTATACATTTGAAGTAGCATTAATCTCTTTATAATTTGCATATAAGCTATCCCAATTGAAGTCATCGCCATACCTGTCACTTCTATATGGAATATTTTTCTTTTTATGTGTGTCCTCTTTATTATAATTATTTTTATTTTTTATATTATTTATTATATCTTTGTCATTATCACCTATAGGGTATGGTTGCTTTTGACTATCTGAATAGTTATTTATATCTATACCCTCTAGGTCTTTTAGACTACACCTATTGATGTTTTCGACTATAGGTAAAATTTGTCTTTCTTCTATTTCTTTACTATCTGTTTTATATTTTAATTTTACTTTTATATAGTTCTTGTCTCTTAAAGAACTTATTATTTTTGACACTCTATCTGCTGTTACATTTACTATATTTGCTATATATTTATTACTTGCAAAACAACTTGATGTTTCTTCGCTTAAATATAAAATCATTGCAAGTATTAGTTTTTCTTTATCTGTTAGTTCTTCATTTAATAAAATTTCTGTTGGTATCCATAAACCTTTTAATTTTTGTTTGTTCATATAATGCTCCTTTCTTTTAGTTTCTATTTGCCTCAAATTCAATTTTAAGGCTTTAAAAATAATTTTTAGTATAAGTTTAGGGCAAAAAAATAAACCTTAAGATTTTGTCTTAAGGCTATATAATATATTTTTCGTACTATTTCATAAATTACTATATTATTATTTAATTTCTTATTTTTCTTCTAATAACCAATCTATTACATTTTTATGAATTATACCATTTTGTGAAAAATCAAATTTATCCATTGTTAAAACATATTTAGGATAGTTATCTTCTATACTTTTAAATGCTCCAAATTCTCTTTCAATAACAGAATCATCTGCTAAAATGTATGCTACTTGAATATATATCTTTTCTTTGAATCTTGTTGCTATAAAGTCTATCTCTCCATTTTCTAAATTTCCGACCTTAACATCATATCCCCTAGATAGTAATTCATTATATACAATATTTTCTAAATATGCTCCTAGTTGTGGTCTTTTTCCAACATTCATTATTTGACCGAAACCTAAATCCGTTAAATAATATTTGTATTTTCCATTTAATATTCTTTTTCCTCTAACATCATATCTATCAGCTTTATTTATCATCATAGCTTTTGTCATATATTCTAAATAGTTATATAGAGTTATTTTTGAAACTTCTCTATCATCTTTATTTGCAAAATAATTTGATAAACTTTCTGCTGAAAAATTTTGAGATGGTGTTGTAACTATATATTCTACTATTCTATTAAATAGATCTAAATCTTTTATATTAAATCTTGCTATAATATCTTTTACTAATATAGAATTATAGATATCTGATAAATATGTTCTTGTCTGAACTTCATCTGTCATCATAAATCTTTGTGGCATTCCTCCCCAAGTCATATAGTCATCAAATACTTCTTCTATATCTTTTCTATCTGTTATATTTTTAAGCTCACATACTTCTTTAAATGTGAATGGATAAGTTTTAAAACTTACATATCTTCCTGCTATATGTGTAGCAAGTTCTCCAGATAGTAAATCACTATTAGAACCAGTAATGAATATTGATACATTTTTAGATGCCTTAAATGAATTTATCGCTTTTTCCCAGTGTTCGACATTTTGGATTTCATCAAAGAATAAATAATATTTATCTTTACTTACTATTTTTTCTTTAATGTAATTGTGTAAATCCATATCATTTTTTATAAAAGAATAATCTTCATATTCAAAGTTTATATATATTATTTGAGATTCTGGTATTCCTCTTGCTTTTAACTCATCTATTATTTGTAATAATATAACTGACTTACCACATCTTCTAACACCCATTATGACTTTTATCAAATCTTGGTCATAGAATGGTCTAATTTTAGATAAATATTTTTCACGAATAATCATAATTTTCTCCTCTTTGTTCACTTTATTTTATTCTATTATATCGTAATTATTTTCTTTTGTCAATAATTTTGTTTATTGTACTAAACAAAATTTGTTGTTTTGTGTATTTTGTTTAGTGAATAGTTTATGTATTTAAGAGTATCAATATTTTTATAAAAATGGTACTAACAACAACACTCATGTGTGTATTGTCCTCCATTTTCTCTCACTCCTGGTAAATATGATTTTATATATCCTGGATTTAGTTTTCCTTTTTCAAATGGTGGATCTAATAATTTGATTATTCCGTTTTCTCTATCTATTAAATGATTTTCTAAACTTTCCATTGATATATATTTTTTGTCATTGTCTCCTGCGTTTGATATTGTGCTCCAACTTTGTGCAATACTATCAATTCTACATTCGTCGTTTTCCATACTTCCTAATGTGTTTCCATCATCCATAAATGCTCTTTTAAACCATCTTCCGTCCCATCCGTTTGTGTTTAATGATTTCTTTAATTGTTGCATTATTGTTTTGTATTTTTCTATTTTTCTCTTGATATTTTCTTCATTCAGATTATTATTCTCTCCATTTAAATTGATATTATCATTTATTTGATGCTCTTCTAATATAGCATTTTCTAATACATTCTCCATAATTTTAGTAAATCTATCTAGTACATTATACAAGAAAAATCCAAGCCAAACACTCTCACCTTTTCCTTTAGGGCCAACATTACTAAAGCCATCATTCCAATCACCACTACCAATTTTAGGCAAACCATTTTCGCCAAAATTCAAACTTCTTTCAATCGCTTTAATACAATGTTCATAAATACTTCCTTTTTCCTTAGTACTCTCAAATTTGTCATATCTTTCATCTTTATTTTCTTCTAATTCTTTTCCAATTAAATATGGTGTTTGCTCTTCTAATATTGAATAATCTCCTGTAAATTCTATATATTCAGCAGTCAAATATACAAGCCATAACAAATCATCTGAAAATTTAGTTCTTATTCCTCTTCCTGTTTCTTCATGCCACCAATGTTCAACATCACCTTCTAAAAATTGTTGTTTACTATGCTTTAAAATTTGATTTTTCAAAATTTGTGGGTCAATATATTTTAATGCTAGTGTATCTTGTAATTGGTCTCTAAAACCGTATGCACCGCCTGATTGATAATATCCTGTTTTACTTAATAGCCTACTTTGTAGTGTTTGATAAATATCCCATCCATTTAAAATGATGTTCATAGATTCTAGTGGTGTGTAAACTTGGAGTCTTCCTAAAATATCTCTCCAATAACTTTTTACATTTTCAAGTTCTTGTTTGCAATTTTGAATTTTGCTATATTTGTAAGCAATGTTTTTGCTGTCTATTACTGCATCTTCTGCTCCTAGCAAAAATACAATTTCTTTTTCTGATGAACTGTCTAATTCTACTTCTATTTCATATGCTATACATGGTTTTTTGCCTAAACTGTTTTCATTATTTAAACTTGATTTTTTTAGGCCATCTGGATTTGATATATTTCCATTTCCAAAAAAGAAGTTTTTATCACCTGTATAACTTTGCATTTTTTCACTATTTGATACATATATTACATCATTTTTAAATTCTGAATTATATAAATTTTGTGCACAAATTATATTGTTATTTTTATCATATTTTAAATCAATATATCCATTTGATTTAAGTTCATCTTCACCTAAAACAGGTTTCATATAATATACAATTTTCAATTTTTTTCTGTTTAAATTCATATTTTTTAATTTTAAAATTTGTATTTTTACACTATCTTCTTTTGGGACAAAAACTTCTAATTCCTGTTCTATTCCATCACTTTTATGAATAAATTTAGTGTAACCAAATCCGTAAACTACATTGTAGTTTTTATTATCTGGCATAGGGTTTAGTCCAAGTGACCAAACCTTTTTCGTTTCTTGGTCTTTTAGATATATTATTTCTGATGGAATATCAAAATTAGGTTGATTTTCCCATGCTGTTACTCTATTTAGTCTGCTATTTTTATACCAAGTATATCCACCCATACTTTGTGTGACCAATGTTCCAAATTTCTTATTTGCCATAATGTGTGACCATACTGTTGGAAGTCGATTATCTTTATTTGCTTTTATCAGATATTCTTTTCCATCTGCCGAAAATGCTCCATATTCATTATAATATTTCAAGTTTTCTGTGTTTTGTAAAATATCTATATTTTCTTGATTTTCTGGTTCTATAATTATATTTTCTGGCTCATTTGGAATCTTTTTATATTTTTCCAAATATTCTTCTTCAATATCTTTTAGTGCATTACTTATTCCGCCTTTTTTGCTATCTATTATTATTCCTGCAATAAATTGCAATAGCTTCATATCTTCTTTACTTATTTCATTTTTGTTTAACTCAAAAATTCCACCTCTGATATTTTTTAAATATGATAACTGACTGTTCAAGACCGCTTCTTCTATATCTTCCATAACATAATTTTCATAACTATATTTTTCTTCATCTACAATTATTAATTCTGTCTCAAATCCCTTTGTTCTCATAAATTCATATGCTTTTAAAACTTCTTTTACAACATATGTGTCATTACTATCTTTTATTTTTACTAGTATTATTGGCAAATCCCCTGAAATACCGTATTTCCAAAGTTCACTTTGACTATATTTTTGTTTTGGCAATTTTTCTAAGTTTAATTTTTTAGATGGATTGTTGAAAATTATATATGATAGCATTTTTTGATAATCTCTTATTTGTGAACCTTTTATTCTTAAATATCTTGTTTGAGCTTCATTTTTTGCTTTTGATAATTCAAACGCTTTTTTAATATTTTCTTCAACCGTATATTTTTTTATATTTTCAATTACTTTTTCTTTCGTTTCGCCTACTGCAATAATTAAATTCACAGTTGATTTTTCCTGTTTTTTAACTTTCATCGCTCTTTTTAATGCTACAACTGGTTCTGTTACAAGTCCTATTTTTTTAGAAAATGGTCTTGAGTTTTTAACCATTTGTGGTATTCCTATATTTCCTCTACCTGTGAACTTTTCTTCGTCTATTTCATACTCTAAATCCCCAATTATTTCACTATTTGTGGATAAATTCACTGCAATATAAATTTCTTGTTCATGTTCATTTCTTGCTCTTCTTTTTACAATTATACTATTAGTTTCATTGTCGAAGTCAAACATCAAAAATAAGTTATTAAATGCTGGATGTGCGTAATCTTGCTCCTTTGGTGATAATACGGGTTCAAAGTGTGATGTTATTTCTAGTATTTCGTCTTCATTCCCTAAATTTTCTAATGATAATTTTCTTATTTCTACTGGTTCATCTGGTGCTATTATTATTTCAATTTTTGTTTTTATATTGTCATTTATAAGTTCTTGTTCCATTTTATCAGGCATAAAACTTATTTGATATTTTCCATTATTTGAAGTATAATTTGAGCTCCATATTTTTTTTGATTTTATATTTTTTATATCAAAAAATATTCCTTGTGGATAGTCATCTGTACTTTTAAATCTGTTTATCAATATATTTTTATATTTACTTACACCTTCTCCTTTTTGATTCATCGCTATAAAATAGTCTTCATTTGCTATGACATTTCCTCGTATTAATCTTTCATCTATTTTCTTGTAAGTGTCTTGAATGTAATCTTCATAATCAACATATTTGAATTTTTCTACTTTTTCTTTGTTTTCCTTTGTTATTATTGCTGTTTCTGGCATAGTTTCTTGTAATAAAATACTTATTGCATTCATTTCTGGATTTTCCATGAATCTTTTTTGTAAAATGTTGTTATTAAATAAATTATTTATTGAAAGCAAAATCAAGCCTTGATGATGTGCCATATATGTTTTAACTACTTCGGCTTTGCTTCCTTTTTTTAATCTTTCTGGAGTAAAATCAATTGATTCATAAAATCCATATTTGTTATACATTCCGTATTCTTCTAGTCTTTTTAAATTTTGGTATACCTCTTTGGGATAATCTGTTATTGCCAAAACACTTCCATATGCTGCTACAACCATTTCATCGGCAAGACCTCTTTTTAATCCTAACCATGGTATTCCAAAAGCTTTATATTGATAATTTGAGTGTAAATCTTTTAAGTTAAATGCTGCTTCTGATATTCCCCATGGTATTTGTAATTTTTTTGCATATTCCATTTGGCTCATAATCATAAATTTGCAGGACTCATCTAATAAGCTTCCTTTGTATTTTGGTATATTGATATTTGGCATTAAATATTCAAATGATGTTCCTGACCATGATACTAGTCCTTTGTATTTTCCAAGTGTAGTAAGTGTTCTACTTAATGAATTCCAATGTTTTGATGGTACATCTTTTTTTGCTATTGCTATTAAACTCGCTTGTCTTGCTTCAGATGCTAATAAATCATAATATGAGTTTGTTAGTTTGTTTTCTTCTATGTTGAAGCCTATTGAAAATATTCTTTGTTCTTTTTTATATAGATGTGAAAAATCTGTATTTTCTATTAGTTTGTTTACTATTTCTAATAAATTAGAAATTTCCATATTGGTGTTTTGTCTCAAGTCATTTTTATTTTGATTTTCCAACCAATTTTTTATTACATATAAATATCCTACAAAGTTTCCGCTGTCTACTGTTGAGACATATCTAGGATATAAAGGTTCTTTTGTTTCTGTATTATACCAATTGTATAGATGTCCATTCCACTTTTGGAGTTCATCTACTGTATTTAATATATTTTTTATAAATTCAATTGTTTTTTCACGATTTATAAAACCTAAATCATTTGCTGAAATAACTGCCATCATTGACAATCCTATATTTGTAGAAGAAGTCCTTCTTACAATTTTATTTTTTCTATCTTCTTGATAATTGTCTGGAATTAAAAAATTATCTTCTTTTCTTAAATATCTTTCAAAAAATCCCCACGTTCTTTTGCCAATTTCTAAAATATAATCTTGTTCTTTTTGTGTTAGTAATTCTATTGAATTTTTTTCGTTTTTTTCTTTACTTATATAATACATAATAGTTGGAATTATAAACCATAATATTCCAAGTATTAATGCTAATACATTATTGATTACTGCATAGATAACAAAAGCTATAATTCCTGCTATGACATTTATTATCATATTTTTATAATATGACACTATATCTGTTTTAGCTATTTTTTCAGCTTCTTCTGATGTTGTCCATTCTAATAAATTTTTGTGTGTAATTTTTAATCTATATATTGTTTTTACTATTGCTTTTAAAGATGCATATGCCTTATATGGTAAACATCCTAATGTAATTATTGTTCGAGTAAAAATTCCTTTTAATCCTGATATTTTAGGTGTAAATGTTGTCTGTTTTTCTTCGCCTTCTCTTTTTCCAAATAAATAATTAATTAATTCTAAAATAAATGGTATTATTTCAATTAAAATTAGTATTATATTTATTCCTAAAATATTTATATTAAAAACTTTTCCAATGATATTTATATAAATTAAAGCCACTATAATTGAAATTTCAAATAAACTTCTTCTTAAATTATCAAAGATTTTATATTTAGAAAGTATATTTAATGGACTTTTTTTGCCTAACCATTTTGTTATTTGCCAATCTCCCCTAATCCATCTTGAAAGCCTATTCATAAAACTCATATATTTTGTTGGATATCCATCCATTAGCATAATGTCAGAAACCAAACCACATCTTAAATAACATCCTTCTAATAAATCATGACTTAATACTGTATTTTCTGGAATTGCATTTTCCATCACTTTTGCAAATACTCTTAAGTCATAAATTCCCTTTCCAGTAAAAATCCCTTCTTTAAAATTATCTTGATATATATCTGATATTGCATTTGTATAACTGTCAATTCCTCCTGCTCCTGCAAATATTTTTGTAAAAAGTGTTTTATAACTTATGTCTAAATTAATTCCTACTCGTGGTTGCATTATTCCATATCCGTCTATTACTATATTTTTCTTTTCATCTATTTCTGGTTTATTTAGTATGTGTGCCATTGCTCCTACTAGCTCAGATGCTGAATTTAAAACTAAATCTGTATCTGCATCTATTGTTATTATATATTTTATATTTTTTAATGTTTTCTGTATTGCATATGTTGTATTTTGGTTTTCAATTTCATCTTGTATTGTGTTTGTCCTAAATGGATTCTTTCCTTGCAAAATATATTGATTTAATTGATTTAACATTCCTCTTTTACGTTCCCAACCTAAATAAGAACATTCTTTTTCATTCCACACTCTTTTTCTGTATATAAAATTGAATATTGGAAATTCTTTATTTTGATATTTTCTATTTAATTTTTGAACTTGATTTAATCCCTCTTGAATTACTTCCTCATCAAATTTTTCTTCTTGTATACTACTTTCTGAACAGTCTCCTAATAATGTAAAATATAAATTTTCTGATTTATTTGCTAAATAATATACTTCTAAGTTTTTGAACATTTCAGCTACTTTTTCTTTACTTTTAACTATTGTTGGAATTACTACCATTGTTGCATTTTCTTTATTAAGTCCGTTTGAAAAATCCATTTTAGGTATTAATTTAGGTTTCACTGTTTTATTTAAAATTGTTTGCACTATTTGTATAATTACTTCACTTGCTGGTACTAAAAATATGAGAAAACTTATAACTGCAAGTCCTGTATTTTTTATTTTTAGATTTAAAATATAACTTAGTAATGTTGATAATATTATTGTTAAAACTGTTATTGTTGTAATATATATTTTTGTTTTTTCTTGAGGTGTTTTCTCTTTTTTATTTGTATATTCTAATTTTTCATATAATTCATTTATACCATTATCTATTAAATAATATCCAATATGTGTTTTCTTTGATATTTCTTTTTTACTTGTATCATTCTGTTCTAATTTTGTTTGTTCTATTTCTTGTTGTTGTTTTTTATCTTGACTTTCTTTCAAATATTTTTGTGCAAGTTCTAACATTTTTCTTGATATATAAATTTCAGAAATCTTTGTTTTTTTGCTTATTTCTTTTATTTTTCCTCTGTAATATTCCTTTGTTTTATAATCCATTTTTTCATATACATTTGCTGGATCTTGTTTCAATATTTCTTCGACACCATTTATTTTTTCAAAAATCTCTAAAAAGTTTATTCTTTGGATTGTTTTTATACTTGTAATACTATTTCCCATCAAAACTTTTTGAGTAGCAATTTCGAAATGTTCTTTTTTTATAACATCAGATATAGTTGTTCCTAGCTTTTCAACTACTTCTTCAAGTACATTTAAATATGCATAAGCCTTTTTTCCATATCTCTTTAAAATATATGACATATATTCTATAAATGGATATCTCATATCTTGAAAAATTTCTTTTTCTATCTTTGTATTTTTAAATTTAATTTGTGTTCTATCTTTATTTTCTACAAGTCTTTCTGCAATATTTTCTGCTCTATATTTTTGAATTTGACTACTATATATTTGTGCACATATATCTGTGATATTTTCTATAATTGCAATTTGTAAAAATATACCTATATTCCATATTTCATCCATGCTCAATGTTTTTTTTCTTTGATAACTTACTAAATAATCTTCCAAATTTTCTCTTTCTATTTTATTCTCTGTATATGCTACTATTTCTGAAGCTAGGACATATATTCGTGCAAATCCTTTATATTCTCCATTTGCTATTCCTACAAAATTTATATACTTATTTAATGGTAATTCTTTTTGAATTTGTTTTACTGATTGTTCTATTATATAAAAATTATCTAGCAACCATTCTCCTGCTGGATGTATGTTTATTCCTAATTTTAGATGTTCGTTTAATAAATTGTAAACTTCTTCTATTGTTTTAAAATTTTCTATTAATTGTGGCACTGGATATGTGTCTTTTTGCGATTTGGATATTGTATTATGGCTTTATGCTATTTTTTCTTAGTGATTTTCTAGTTGCTTTTTTTCTAGCATTGTTCCTGTTATTTTTACTTTTTTGTTTTCTTTCAAAAAAATTCCACTCCTTGCAAACATTTTTGTTTTTATTGTTTGCCAAAGAGTGGAAATTTATTCATTTTTACTTTTATTTACATTCTTTTATATATTTAAAAGCTGTTATTTTATTCTCTTTCTTCATTTTCTACTTGTTTTTCTTTTGTATTGTCTTGTGTTTTTTGTTGTGCTTTTTGTTGCATTGCTTTATATATTTTTTCTTTTTCTTCTTTATTTTTGCCTTGTGTTATATCTATTTTCTTATCTGATTCAACATATTCTTTTCTTCCTGTTCCCATTACTATTTTCGTATCTACATTTTGTATATCATTTGATACTTTTCCTATTGAAGAAATTATTGTATCATCATTTTTATTAATAAAAACATATACATCATTTATTCCTGAAGTTATATATTGGTTATAATTTTCTGACTCTTTATAATCCTGTATATATGTACCATTATCGTCAATAGCTAAAAAATTGGGATTGCTTTGTATATATGCAATATCTGATGCTGACAAGTCTGTATTATATTTTTCATTATATTCTTTTGCAATTTCTTCTGTAATTTGGCTATATGTTACAGCTTTTATATCTTCTTTGAAGTTTTTTTCTTTTGTTTCATTTTTCGTTGATTGTTGTTTTTCTGTATTATCTATTGTTGTTTCAGTTTGTGTTTTGTTTTCTTGTACTTTTTCATTTCCTGCTGTTAATAATGCATGTCCTCCTGCACCTATTGTTATACCCATTGCTAAAAAGGCACCTCTTATAAAGTTTTCTCTTCTATATTTTTTGATTACTTTTTTTTCTATTCTTTGTATTTCTGTCTTTGTTAATTCTCTTCCTTTTCTTTCTTCTGCAATTTGAATTCTTTTTCTTATTTCTTTAGTTTTACTACTCATAAAAAATTCCTCCTAAATTTATATTATATCAAAAAATACGATTTGTCAATTAATATTTT
>ULWV01057617.1_pt1 | contig 14270 bp, 8 predicted proteins | sample 1960651 | NCBI WGS metagenome assembly ULWV01 (sample SAMEA4835820, study PRJEB28245) | human gut metagenome | biome: gut microbiome; material: fecal sample | place: Denmark | collected 2008
ACACATCGTTACCCTTCTTACCGAAGGCCTCTCCCTCTGCCTTTGTGAGTGTTGACATCTCACCTATATCAGCTCCGGCAACAAATGACTTCTCACCGGCACCTGTAAGAATAAGACATCTTGTTGTATCAAGATCAACTGCCTTGAATGTTGCATCAAGCTCCTCAAGAACAGCACTGTTGAGTGCATTCAGAGCCTTTGGGCGGTTGATAGTAACGATTCCTACATATCCATCCTGTTCGTATGTAACAAACTCCATGATGTATCTCCTTTTTATACTGATTTGCAGAAGCTGGCTGCATGGAATGAAGTCAGCTCCGCTTTGAATTTTATAAATTGCTTTGAATTAGTCCTCGATCTTAACGACTGTTGAGCAACCCATTCCACCACCGATACAGAGAGTAGCAAGACCTGTCTTAGCACCCTTTGCCTGCATCTCATGAAGAAGTGTAACAAGGATACGGCATCCTGATGCTCCAACTGGATGTCCAAGAGCGATAGCACCACCGTTAGGGTTAACCTGCTTGTCAACATCAAATCCAAGATCTTTAGCAACTGCTACTGACTGAGCAGCAAATGCCTCGTTTGCCTCGATAACGTCGAAGTCCTCAATCTTGAGACCAGTCTTAGCCATAACCTTCTTGGTTGAAGCTACAGGTCCGATACCCATGATTGAAGGATCAACTCCGCCAAGTGCTCCAGCTACCCATGTAGCCATAGGCTTAACACCAAGCTCCTTAGCCTTCTCCTCGCTCATAACAACGATAGCTGCAGCACCATCATTGATACCTGAAGCGTTACCAGCTGTAACAAATCCGTTAGGATTGATTGTTCTGAGTCTTGAAAGAGTCTCAACTGTAGTACCAGGTCTTGGTCCCTCATCCTTCTTGAACTCAACCATCTCTTTCTTCTTCTTTACCATAACTGGTACGATCTCAGCGTCAAATGCGCCTGACTCCTGAGCTGCAACTGCCTTCTGCTGGCTCTTTGCTGCAAACTCATCAAGCTCCTCACGTGTAAGACCCCACTGCTCACAGATATTGTCAGCTGTCTTGATCATGTGATAGTCATTGAATGCATCCCACAGAGCATCGTTTACCATTGTATCTACGAGTACACCATTGTTCATTCTGTAACCGAAACGACCCTTCATCATAGCATAAGGAGCCATAGACATGTTCTCCATACCACCTGCAACTACGATATCAGCATCTCCTGCCTCGATCATCTGTGCAGCCATGTTGACACAGTTAAGACCTGAACCACAGACAACGTTAACTGTAACAGCAGTTGTCTCGATTGGAAGTCCAGCCTTGATTGAAGCCTGACGTGCTACGTTCTGTCCCTGACCAGCCTGGATAACACAACCCATGTATACGTGGTCTACCTGATCTGCAGGAACTCCTGCTCTGTTGATAGCCTCCTTGATAACGATTGAACCAAGCTCTGCAGCTGGTGTTGTGCTGAGTGATCCACCCATTGTTCCGATAGCTGTACGACATGCGCCTGCTAAAACAATCTTCTTTGCCATTTTCAAATCCTCCATTTTAAATATTTAAAAATTTAGTGTGACATAAGACTACATATATAATAAATCTTTTTGAATGCCATATATTGTATGTTTTACTACAGTTTAGACAACACACAGCAAACTAAAAGTTCACACAATCTGTCATAATTCTAGCACAAAAGCATGTGCCACGCAACAAAAAATGAGCCGTCACTCTGGAAAGCTATTTCATTCTGTTCCTTTCTTTTCCATTTTTGTGTTTTCCTTGCCCCGATACTTTTTTGTTGTTTGATGATATTGCTTTATTATTTTTGCTATTTTTAACTTTATTGCCTGTATTATTCTTATTTTTTACATTATTACCATATGAATGTCTGTCTGGTGCTTCGCTTTTTTTATCCATTTTTCTCGGAGTTATCAGACATTTTTTATCAAAGCCAATCAGATCCTGTCTTCCTGCTTTAATAAGTGCCTCTTTGACAAGATCATAATTTTCAGGCTTTCTGTACATCATGAGTGCCTTCTGCATGGCTTTCTCATGAGGATTATGTGGAACATATACCGGTTCCATAGTTCTCGGATCAACACCTGTATAATACATACAGGTTGATATAGTAGAAGGCGTAGGATAAAAGTCCTGTACCTGCTCAGGCATATATCCTATATCCCTGACATATTCAGCAAGCTCTACAGCTTCCCTTAGCGTAGATCCAGGATGCGATGACATGAGATATGGAACAACATACTGCTGTTTTCCTGTCTTAGCATTTACTCTCTGATATCTCTCTATAAAACTTTCGTACACACTGTTTTTGGGTTTCCCCATCATCTTCAGAACATTGTCAGATACATGTTCAGGCGCAACTCTGAGCTGGCCGCTTATATGCTTCTCGCAAAGTTCACGAAGGAATTCATCGCTGCTGTCTGCCATCACATAATCAAACCTTATACCCGATCTTATGAATACCTTTTTCACGCCCGGTACTGCCTCAAGCTTTCTGAGAAGCTCCACATAATCTTTGTGGTCAATTTTAAGGTTTTTGCACGGATTCGGAAACAAGCACTGTTTATTCGTACATGCACCATATTTGTCCTGCTTTGAACATGCCTTATGTCTGAAATTTGCAGTTGGTCCACCAACATCATGGATATAGCCTTTAAAATCAGGCTCATGAGTCATCCGCTCAGCCTCCCTGACTAGCGATTCGTGGCTTCTGGTCTGGATGATCCGTCCCTGGTGAAATGTCAGTGCACAAAAGCTGCAGCCTCCAAAGCACCCTCTGTTGCTGGTCAAACTGAACTTTATCTCTGATATTGCTGGTATGCCGCCTGCAGCTTCATACATTGGGTGATACGTATTCATATATGGCAGATCATACACGTCATCCATCTCCATCTGAGTGAGCGGATACGAGGGCGGGTTCTGGACTATGTATCCTCTGTTGCCATACCCTTCCACAAGGGTTTTTGCAGAATATGGATCTGTATTTATATATTGCGTATAAAAACTCTTCGCATATTCAAGTCTGTCACCGGACAGTTTGTCATAATCAGGCAGCATGATACTGTCATCAGGCAAACCCGATATATCCTTGGTTCTATAACACGTTCCGCGAACAAACGTTATATCCTTCACATCTATTCCACTTTCCAGAGCCTCTGCAATTTCCACCATACTGTGCTCGCCCATTCCATATGACAGTATATCCGCAGACGAATCAACAAGAATGGAATGCTTTAATTTATCAGACCAATAATCATAATGAGCAAGCCGTCTAAGACTCGCCTCAATTCCGCCTATAATTATCGGAACGTCCTTATATGTTCTCCTAATGAGATTACAGTATACAGTAGTCGCATAATCAGGCCGGAGTCCCATCTGCCCTCCTGGAGAATATGCATCCTTTTGTCTTCTCTTCTTGGAAACCGAATAATGATTAACCATAGAATCCATATTGCCTGCGCACACCAAAAAGCCCAGTCTTGGTCTGCCAAAAACATCAATGCTCTTGTCATCTTTCCAATCAGGCTGGGCAATCATGCACACTTTATATCCATATCTTTCAAGTAACCTGCTAATAATCGCAGGACCAAATGACGGATGATCCACATAAGCATCTCCTATGACATACACAAAATCAGCTTCAGACCATCCTCTTTTTTCCATATCAACTCTAGAAACCGGTAAAAAATCTTTATCCATTCTATATCCTTCTATAATGCAATCCGGCAGATAACACCTGCCACATCCATCAATAACACAATCTCTGTCACATCAATCATCTTTCTTATCACTCAGATTTACCGACATTCCAGCTCCAAGTGCAACAGCTTCAAGCGCTTTTTCTGATATATATGCATCTATACCTGTACGCTCTTTTATAAGTTTATCAAGGCCATATATAAGACTTCCTCCACCAGTCAGCACTATACCTGAAACTGCTATGTCTGAAACCAGTTCTGGAGGAGCTGTCTCAAGCACATTATGAATAGCGCCCAAAATATGATTTGTTGTCTCTTCAAATGCGTCAACAGTCTCATTTGCAGTTATAGTCACAGCCTTTGGGAGTCCTTTAATCAGATCACGGCCTTTTATGTCATAAGCAACATCTTCTTCTCTCTTCATAACAGACCCTATTGCAAGTTTTGCATTCTCGGCAGTCTGATCACCTATAAGCAGGTTATACTTTCTTCTTGCATATTTAATTAAAGCATTGTTGTAATCGTCTCCTGCATACTTTATAGAACTACTCTCAACAGCTCCGCCAAGTGAGACAACAGCTATATCTGTAGTTCCCCCTCCTATATCCACCACCATATTGCCTTTTGCTTCATACACATCAACATTTGCACCCACAGCAGCAGCCAGCGGTTCCTCCATTACATAAACAGTCTTCGCTCCTGTCTTATATACAGCCTCCTCGACAGCACGCCTCTGGACTTCTGTTACTCCACTTGGAACACACACGCATATACGAGGTCTTCCAACTCCCGATCTCTTCTCCATTGCGCTTCTTATAAATGCCTTTAACATTATCTCTGTAATGGTGTAATCAGATATAACGCCCTTGTTAAGTGGGCGTACAACCTCTATATTCTCAGGGGTTTTCCCTATCATTTTTTTTGCTTTTGTACCAATCGCTATTACTTTTTTGGTGGACACTTCATATGCAACAACAGAAGGCTGGTTGACAACTACCCCTTTACCTCTTACGCTGATCAATACGTTTGACGTTCCTAAATCTACTCCTATATCAGTTGAAAGCATATAAATATCTCCTTATCACAAATTTATGTATTAAAAATACCAGTGCTATAACACAAATATTATAAGCACTGGCATCTTATTTTTCAACAAAATTCTACAGCATCAATACTGTACAAAAATCGTTTTTATAATTACTTTATCTCTTTTTTCAGAACCTTCTTATCTATAGGGTCTCTTGTCTCTGCCGCAGCCATAGCACTGTCCATGGCAGTAAGAAGACGATCTATATTTCCTGATTCCATACCCATGAGAATATTCTTGATTGATGCATCCGCACCGCTTTCAAGCTTGAATCCCTTCTCTTCAACATAACACTCAGCAACATCAACCATACCGCTTTCATTGATCTGGTCAAAATAAACCCTGTTGTTGAATGCTCTTGCCTGAGTCATATTGGATGCAAGCATATTACTGAGCGCAGTTTTCTCACCTGTTAAAATGATCTTGATATCATTTTTTCCAGGTGAACACAGATCAACCATCTCCTTAAATCTATCTGACGTGATAAGGCCTGCACTCTCAACTATAAGGCATCCACCTTTAAGTTTTGCAACAGCTCCGGAAAGTTTACCGCTATTGATTACCTTTGCCTTAACCTTTGCCTTAGCCTGAGATTTGCAGATTCCCATGTCATAATAGAATTTCGCAAAATCTTCTCCAACCATAGTAAGACCAAATCCATGCTGACCAAGAATTACTATATTCTTTGATCTCTTAGGATCAACCTTAAGTGTCTGAAGAACATTCACTATCTGTGCACCAGCTGGCTCAACACCGAGATACTTATACAGATACTTAGCTTCCTTAGGAAGTGACTTACGTCTTGCAGCAACATTCTCACTGATTGTTGCTGCCATAGTTGCCTCCTCATCCTGTGAGATAACCTTTGCAGCTTCCTCTACCTTTCCTGCCTTAAGGAGTTCTTCCTGTTTTCTGTATTCCTCTTCTCTCTTTATAGCCTTCTCAAGTACCTTTGCAGCAGCACCTGACTTACTTCTGATATCTGCAAGCTGCTTCTTAACTTCTGCCTCTGCCTTTTCCAAAGCTTCAAGATCTTTCTTCTTCTTAGCCTCAGCTTCTTCCTTAGCTTTCTTTGCAGCTTCCTTTCGTGCAACAACACGCTCTGCCTGCTCCGTCTTAAGCTCAGAAATCTTATTCTTTAATTCAGTTTCCTTTTTCTTCGCCTCATCAAGAATCTTCTTAGCCTCAACTTCAGCCTTAGCCTTCAGGTTCGCAGCTTCCTGCTCAGCCTTAAGGGCTACAGACTTAACCTTTTCAAGCTCATTTGCCTCAGCCTTGGCATACTTCTCCTCTTCGGAAGCAATAAGCTCCTCATGTTTTGCAGCACGTATCTTGCCATCAGCAGCAAGCCTATCAGCTTTTTCTTTAGCCTGATTCTCTGCATTCTGAATTTCTACTTCTTCTGAAATCTTTGCCTCTTCTACAATCTGCTCAGCTTCCTCAGATGCAGCCTCAGCCTTTGCAAGGAGATCTTCAGCCTCAACAAGCGACTTCTTTGCTGAGTTAAGGGCATCCTGAGCCTCAGCCTTTGCCGCCTTAAACGAATTATTCTCCTTCTGCGCAGCATCTACATCATTCTTAATCTTCTTGTTCTCGTCCTCTGCCTTCGCAATATCAGCAGCAGCCTTTTTGATAAATGCCTCACTGTCAGCAATCTTCTTCTGAACCTCAGCCTTTGCCTTCTTTGCATTCTCAAGAGCCTTGATTGCTTCAGCCTCAACAGCCTCAGCCTTCTTAAGCTCCTCCTTCTGGATCGCAAGCTTTGTATTGGCATCATTTCTACTGTTCTTTGTGTTCTTTATTGTATTGTCAGAATCTGAGAGTTTCTTCTTCAGATCTGCAAGAGTCTTGGATGACTTGGCTTCAAGCTCTGTTGTGTTCTTAAGGTTCTCATCAGCCTCCGATTCTGCCTTCTTAGACTCGCTAAATATTGTACCAGCCTTGTCCTTATCAGATTCAGCAGATCCAGCAAGCTTTGCAGCCTTTGCCTCTTCATCAGCTCTCTTCTTCTTTGCAGCCTCAATCGCCTTGGACTTAGCAGCATCTATGTCAGACCTCTTCTTATCATCTTCAAGAACTGCCTTCTTGAAATCTGCGTCACTCTTCTCAATGTTGGACTTCTTGGCATCTGCAAGAGCCTTGATAGCTTTATCAGCCGCAGCCTGAGCCTCATTGATCATGTTGGTCTTGAACGTTTCTGGATCACTCTCTGCAAGAATCTTGTCTGACTGTTTCTTTGAAGATTCGTTTGAATCGTCAATCTCCTTCTTGAGTTTTGTTACAGCCGCATCAAGTTCTTTCTCCTCACGCTCAAGAAGTTCTGCATCACCCTTCTTCTTAGCCTCAGCTTCCTGTGTCATCTTGGCATCATAGCTCTGCTTCTTTGCAGTAAATTCCTCAAGCTGCTTCTCGAGATCCTTCTCTGCCTTTTCACATTCCTCTATGGTCTTCTTAGAAGTTTCCGCATGCTTCTTTGCTTCCTCAGCATTCTTTCTGGCATCATCTATAGCCTGCTGCTTCTTTGCCTCCGCCTCAGCCTTAGCCTTTTCTGCAGCAGCCTTCTTTCTGGCTTCCTCAGCCTCTTTGCGCTTCTTCTCTTCCTCTGCCTTACGCTTAGCTTCCTCTTCAGCCTTCTTCTTAGCCTCTTCCTCTGCCTTCTTCTTGGCTTCCTCTTCAGCTTTCTTCTTAGCTTCTGCCTCTGCTTTACGCTTCTCTATCTCCTCAGGGCTTTCCTCATCTATATTGGACAGATTCTTTATACCAGCACCAAGGAAATCATCATCGTCGTCCTCGTCATCATCAAAATCATAGAGAGACGCACCACCGCCATTCTGTTTATTTCTATCTGGCAGAATGCTGAACAAATCACCATTTGAATCGCTGCCCTCTGCAGGTGCCTTAACCTTTTTGACTTTGGCATTCTTATCTGCAACCCACTCAAGTGAATCTTCTTCAGTGCCATTCTCTGTATCTTCATCTTCGAGTACGATGTTACTTCCGCCTTTAGACTTGACCGTACCTTTACCAGTCTCTGAGCCAAATCCAAGACCGCCACCAAGGCCACCCTCCGGTTTAGGTATGCTTCCAAGGCCGCCCTCAGACTTCACACCACTGCCAAGGCCGCCACCAAGGCCACCGCCAAGACCGCCTTCCGACTTGGCAACGCCACCAAGGCCACCGCCAACAGCTCCTCCAAGACCGCCACCTAACTTGCCTGCTCCAAGGCCACCACCGAGTCCGCCAAGACCACCGTCTTGAACATCATCAGCAACCCCGCCAAGATTAAGACTGAGCTTTGGTGCAGCTTCTTTTTTCTCCTCTTTCTTGTCTTTTTCTTCTTTTGACTGTTCAGCTCCCTCGTTCTGAACATCCTCACTCTTATCGTCCTCAGATATTTTTTCTGGTTCATCTTCCCTGACGATACCGAGAGCTTCCTCTCTCTTTCGGCGTTTCTTCGCCTCTATGCGTTCCAACTCCTCCTTGGACAAAGTTTTGTGTTGGCTTTTTGTAGTCTCTGCCTCTTTTTTCTTGCCACCATTCTTAAGAAGCTGTTCTTCTTCTTCCCTCTTCTTCTTGGCAGCCTGAGCAGCTCTCTCTTTTTCAAGCTGGGCTTTGATCGCAGCAATCATTGCTTCTGTCTGATCTACAGCCAATTCCCTCGCCTCCTTCCGCGTATTCACAAATAAAAAGCATACTATACATACCTATGCTACTTTATTTCTTAATTGTCAGCCTTTTAATTTAAAAGACTTTTTTTCTTTTTTATCTGACCCACCATCCTGCTTTGCAAGCAATTCATCTTTATCACTTATATTTTCTGCTATTGAAGCATCCTCCGGATGCGTGTCATCATCATCAAAATCAAGTATTGATTTAAACTCAGCATTAAACTTTATACCAAGTCTCGCAAGAAGTCTGTCAATTTCACCGATAAGATCTTCTTCTTTTTTTAGATTCTCATGTATCTTTGCCTCATTCTTATCAATCACGGCATTAACATCTTTATCCGCCTTAATATCATACAATACAGCTCCATCAGTATTATAATCTGGAAACAAACTACTCTTAAACACCGGAAACTCTGCATTTTTTGTCTTTTCCGATACATAACGGCGATACGAATGCACATCTTTTTCAGAAGATAATGTATCTTCTATCTGTGTTTCAGAATCACGCACTGCATCATCTATCACATCAGGCTCCGATTCTTCATGTACTTCTTCCGTCTGTTCCACGCTTTTATCTATCACAGAACACTTTTCCTCAACTTCTGTTGATTCTTCATCCGGCATTTCCGAATCTGCTGTCAATTCTGGTTCTGCTGTCAATTCTGAATCTACTGCCACTTCCGAATCTACTGTCAATTCTGAATCAAACTCATTATAGCTATCTTCTGACTGATCCTCATTCGAATCTGTTTCAAACATCGTCTCATCCACCAGAACAACATTCTCGTCGGACTCACCAGCTTCTGACTCTTCCGGTTCAAATTCATCGATATCAAATTCTTCAAGAGACTCAAATGCCTTATCAAAATCAAAATCACCTGACTGTTCTTTATCGGCTTCAAGCGCCTCAGATTCTTCATGCAATTGTACTGCTTCTGTTTCTACTGACTCAGTTTCTTCTACTGCCTCGGTTTCTTCTACCGTATCCGTCTCATCTGTATCTGAGACATCAGATACAACATCTACCTGCACCGCTTCAACGTCATCAACATATCCAGATTCAGTCATATCATTTTCAACGTCATCTGTTGTTGCAACACTTTCATCAATCTGCATCTGATCATTCTTTTCAGGTTCTAATTTTCCCACTTCATCTTCATCAAAATTAACAACCTCAACACCCTGATCATCAGCGTCCAGATCAAACTCACCCTGGTCTAAATCACAATCTGAGAATACATCGTCAAATGTCTCCTCAATCTGTTTGTCTTCTGCCTTATCCGTCTCCTGATCTTCATCCTGAATATCCTCAGGAATATCAACCATGACTACCTCCTCAGGCTCTTCCTCTATAACAAAATTATCCTGTTGACTCTCAAAATCATCAACAATGTTCTCATCATCTTTATTGTATACAGCTGCATCCTCCGGAGAAAGTTCGCCACTAATCTCCACCATATCCGCATCCCGCTGTACATCAGCTTTATCCTCAGCAACAGCTTTCTCTGGCTGCCCTACATCGGAAGCTTCTCCGTTATCGTCAGGATCCTTTGAGACAACCTCATCAAGAAGCTGTTCTTTATCTAACTTGTTCTCTGTAAGTTCTTCGATCTCCTTCTCGACAATCTCCTCTTCCTTTTTTGACATTCTGCCAAACAGTCCAAATCCTTTCTTCTTTTGCTGCGGATCTTCCTGTTCTTCCCTTCGGGCTTCCTTTTTCTGTTCTTTCTTGTCCTTCGACCTGAGCCACATCTGTTTAAACTTCATGGTGCTTGTAACAGGTGCATCATCCTCCACCATGATCATTATCTTTGCATCATCCGGATGTATCCTCTGATCATCATCAGCAAGAATCTTACCTTCAAATTCTCTGATATCGTTCTGTTCTGGATCATCATCCACAATTTCCTTTGTCGGATAACAATAAATCTCTGTCTCCAAATCTGTCGTATCAGACATCATGTCATCAAGCTCTGCCAGATGTGTAGAATTCCTGTAGTTAGCTCTGAATTCAGCGCATCCCGCATTAAACTTCTGTTTATTTCGTATGTACGCCTGAAGAAGAAGCATCTCATAATCCCACTCCTCAGAAGTCTCCATATCATTTGCAGTTACAAGAATACTGTACAACTCATTGACCGGCTTCCTATGCGCCTTAGCTATCATATATTCCAGTCTGTATGTACCTGCATCCTTCTCTTTCTGATTAAACTGATATATCTCATAGTAATGTTCTGCCAGACTTGTAAATCCCATAGAAAGATATAATCTGATAATGGAATAGATTATCTTGTTGCCAATCGGCGCCATGGAATGGGCTCTGACCAGCGCAGCTCTGGCATCTGCGTACCTCTGGTTCTCATAATACACTTCTCCGCATATCCTTATAAACTGCGGACTGAGGGACTTTGACAAATCCTGATGTTCAAGTATATCGAGAGCGAGGCTGTAATCACCATTGTCTGCAAGTTCTTTTATTTTGTTGACACTCGACATGCTAATTCCTGTACTCATTACCCAGCCTCCCACATTTTTATCGTCGTATTATTTTATCATAAATGACATTTGTTTACAACCTTTTGATTAGCAAGCAAAAGGATCACACCAACCACAATTCCAGCAGCAAAACCAGCTATATGTGCCACATTATCAATTCCCTCTGACAATTGCCCGTTGACAATAGTAAGCACCAGAAGAACAATCATATTCATGAGTGATAAATCCTTAACCCTGCCTTTGTTTTTGACCGCTATAACAACAAGGATACCAAGCAGCCCAAATATCGCCCCCGATGCCCCAGCAGCGTAATCATACGTGCCATGGGCAAGGCACTCAAAATATGACACCACTGAAGATGTAAGGCCCGTAACAATATAAACTGCCAGATATTCAAACCTACCGATAATATTTTCTACTCTTGCACCAAGAGCGATCAAAATGACCATATTTCCAAAAAGATGTGCAAACCCAAAATGAGTAAACATAGCGGTAAAAAATCTGTAAAATTCGCCTTTTTCGGATATTGCCTGAACATTGACTGCAAGCCTGTATTCAAGTGGAGTGCCCCCCGAACCACCAGAACTGTACACACACGCAATATATACTGCAATGTTGAGCAGTACAAGTATAGGTGTTATCACACCAAATATATTTCTGAGTGTTCTGTTTGATTTTTCATTTTCGAAGGCCAGCTGTTTATCTATAACATCATACAAGCCGTCAAAATCCGAAGGCTGATTTTCAAAAATATATAACTTTCCATAATCCTCTGTAAACAGCCAGACACTGTCAAGATTCTTGACGATATCAAGCGTTGCATCATCAAACATTCCGTTTGGTGTTATGAGAATATTGAGTATTTTCACATTTTTATGGAAATTAAAAGACAAATCCAGAAAGATCTTATTATTGAAATCTTTTAGTTCTTCAGCACTCAGATCATGATTGCTTCCTATAACAACAACGTATACGGCATCATCAACAACTTTGCCGTATACGTTATTACTTTCAGGATTAAGTTTTCGGTAGCCTTTCCTTACAAGGCAATTCATTATCTGAAACATATATTGCTGCATAACAAAATCCTATAAACCTAAGAATAAATTCTCAACCTTCTCAATTACTGAATCCTTCATAGATCCTCTGGTTTTCTCATAATATAAACCAGATTCCATGATCTGAAGAAGCTGCATTCTAAGTCCTGAATCGATATCTTTAATATACTTCATCAAAACATCCTTGATCTCGATTACATACTCCTTCGTCTTCATCTCCTCAAGCATAGGCTCATAATTGAACGTGACAGAATTCTTCATCTCATCCTGTTTTCTTCCACAGATGACACATTCCTCTGAGCCGCCCTCATTGACATGTCCACAGTTACATGTCCATACAAGTCCATCTGACTTATAATTTGCTACAGCATCTATACCCTTCTTAAGCTTAAGAGCCTTGAACTTTGTATCAGACATCTCTATGCCAATTGAATCCGCATCTATTTCATATACACCGTTCGCCTTCACGTACTTCTTTATATACACCTTCGCGGAGGTTATCATCTTTATATATTTATCCGGGAGCTTACACTCCACATAATCGGATTTGAGAAGGTTAAGGTTGGTCTTCTCAAATGTAAAATCAACATCTGGCAAAGTAATATTATCACCATAGATATTGGTAAACTGCACCTCTGCCTTGATTGCTCTTATATCGTCATTATTATAATTGTTGAACCATCCACACACCTTAGTTCCTTTTCCCTCTGATGCAAGGATTATCTTTGACGCCCTTGGGACGAGAAGATCATAGTAGTTGCGCACATAAATATCTTTTCTGACAAAATTACTCTTGTCAAATTCTGATTTATACTGCTGCTCTATCTTTACAAGAGTACCACTTGCAACAACCGCAGTAACATTGTTTGTGTAAACCTCAACTCCCGTTCCGAAACCTACTACAGCATTATAACCACACTCACCAACAAGTTCAGTAAAATTCTTAATTGTTTCATTAAGTATCTCGTCTATCTTCTCCTGATACACATCTCTTCTGTCTGTGGCTATATCAGCTATAGATGTTCCAATATCCTTAAGGAAATTGGAATTGAGTATCGTCTGCGTGAACCTGTAAGTCCCATACTCAACTATATCATACCCTTCAAAACTTGTACCCGATGTAATTAAAACTTCACTCATATCGTACACCTCCCAAAATTATAAAAAAATTGTATCACAATCATTTACAATTAACAAATGTTTTTTGTTAATTTTTCATCAAAAAGAGGTGTTTTTTTGTTAATTATAGCAAAATCGCACTATTTATACTTCATCAGACCGTTTTCTTATATGTGACAAATGTAAAATCGTACTGTGACAGATCATCTCCAGACCTGCTGTCTGCCACCTCCCATCCAGAGATCTTATCCAGATTCGGAATATATGCATCCGCATCAAATTCCTCGTTTATCTTTGTGATTATACCTGTGTCACAATATGGTATAAGTGCATCATACACAGTCTGACCTCCTATAACATATATATCATCTGAATCATACTTTTTGAGTTCAACAAAAAGCTCATCAAGAGAATGAACAACAACAGCACCATCCACGGTATACTCAGGATTGCCACTTAGTATTATATTTGTTCTTCCTTTCAGCGGTCTTCCTCCAGGAAATTCCTCCAAAGTTTTTCTTCCAAGAACAACCACATGCCCCATGGTCTCATTTCTGAAATTCTTCTGATCCTCAGATATTCTCACAAGCAATCTTCCCTTATTTCCTATAGCCCAATTTTTATCAACAGCTGCAATAAACTTCATATATCCTCCAAATCGTCTTAAATTGCCACCGGTATATCTTTTATCTGGGGACCGGTCACATAATCTTCTATAGTGATATCATCGACTGTAAAATCATAGAAATCCTTTATATCCGGATTCAAAGAAAACTTCGGTGCCGGATATACAGGTCTTGAGATGAGTTCTTTCACAAGCGGTATATGTCTGTCATATATATGGGCATCTGCAATGACATGAACAAGCTCTCCCGGCTTAAATCCGGTTACCTGTGCAAGCATATGTACAAGAACCGCATACTGTACTACGTTCCAGTTGTTCGCTGTAAGCACATCCTGGGATCTCTGGTTAAGTATTGCATTGAGCCGGTCTCCTGTCACATTGAATGTCATGCTGTACGCACACGGATACAGATTCATCTCATGCAAATCCTGATGAACATATATATTCGTCATCATTCTTCTGCTGTATGGATTATTTTTCAGATCGTAGATCAGACGATCAACCT
>ULWV01071634.1_pt1 | contig 14076 bp, 8 predicted proteins | sample 1960651 | NCBI WGS metagenome assembly ULWV01 (sample SAMEA4835820, study PRJEB28245) | human gut metagenome | biome: gut microbiome; material: fecal sample | place: Denmark | collected 2008
TTTATTCCGGCACGAAGCGGCTCTACAATTTTTTCGACCGTATCAAACATCGGTGTGATTCCCATATTGGCAAAGACACCTTTTAAAGTATGTGCACAGTCAAACGCCTTTTTTCTCTCATCTTCTGCAAGTGCCTCTTTTAATCCATCAAAAGCCTCGTCCTCTGCCACCATCGGAAGGCAGCTTTTATATAATTCCTCATCTCCTAAAAAACGCTCTAAAGCTCCATCTAAATCGCATCCCCATGCTCTTAATTTTTCCAATACCTCACACATTTTTCTATCATTCCTCCGATTGTTCTTTTTCCTGTTCCATCTCCCTGTCTTTCGTTTTTCCGGATAATAACAGCCTGTATTTTTCTAATTCCCATTCCAGTTGTTTTGGTTCTGTCACATTTAAGAAAACACCATATATGATATGTTTATTTCCTACAATTCCTACATCATACAGCTTTAATGATATAAAAATTTCTTCTCCTGCTTCATTCTTCCTGGAAAATTCACATTGTGTTTCACGTCCTTTATCTGCTGTATAAAAAAAGGCATCCAGAATACGTTTATGATATCGTTTTGGAATTCCCTGAAAAATATCTTTTTTCTGACTGATATCCTGATATCCAAACACCTCATAATACGCATTATTTACGCGTATTATCTCAATCTGTTCTTTGCCGTACTCATAGACAGCCACACCCTGTTTCGCATTTAAAAAGAGTGACTCCAGCTGGGAGGCCGGCGTCCACAGGCTATCTATGTCAACTAAGCGTTCTGTCTCTTTCTTTCTCTCCGCATGCGGTCTGTCAAACTGCAGTTTTTCGTATTCTTCCACAGGCATCGGTTTTGCAAAATAATATCCCTGTACATATTCACAGCCAATACTCCGCAAAAATTCCACCTGTTCGATCCGTTCCACGCCTTCCGCAACAACCGGCATATTCAGCCATTTTGCCATACGGATCACTGCCGCCATGATATTTTCTCCGCGTCCTTCCCTGTCATCACCGGCAAAAAACTTCATGTCCATCTTTAAAACATCAACCACAATATCCTTTAAAACATTTAAAGAAGAATAACCACTTCCAAAATCGTCCATCAGAATGTAAAATCCCTCTTCGCGCAAACGCTGCATCATATCCTGCACTGCTTTGGGATTTGTATTGTATGCGCTCTCTGTCAGTTCTACCTGAAACAGTCTGCGTGGAATCCGGTAACTGTCCACCAGATTGCAGATCACATTCACGATATCTTTGTTGTAAAGGCTGACCCTCGAAAGATTGACGGATATCGGAAGCGGATTCTTTCCTTCATCCATCCACTTTCTAAGCTGGATGCAGGTCTGCTCCCACACATAATAATCCAGCTTTGTGATAAATCCATTCCGTTCAAATACCGGTATAAACTCTCCCGGTGAAATCATTCCCCGTTCCGGATGTTTCCAGCGAACCAGCGCCTCCGCTCCTGCGATCTGATTATCGCTGAGCCCGTATTTGGGCTGATAGAATACAACAAATTCATGATTTTCCAGTGCACTTTTCATGCTGTTTACGATCCGCTGTTCCTTCTCGATCTCCTGGCTCATCTGCCGTGTATAAAATGCATAGTTACGGATATAATTGCCTTTGCAGTGCTTTGCCGCAAGGTTGGCACGATCGTACATGTGATCCGGTGTTATTTTCTTTCCAGCGATCAGGTAAACACCAAATATCGGTACGATATCAAAATCAAGCGGGTATCTGCTTAAGATATCACGCATTTTATCAAAACTTTCGACCAGTTCTTTTGTATTTTCATAGGATACGCAGAAGCAGAATATATCCGCATCCATCCTGCCAAAGGTAACGTCACTGCGGTTTCTGACTGCACATATCAAAAGGTCGGCAATATATTTCAGCAGCATGTCCCCTGCACTCATTCCAAAGAAAGAATTGATCAGCTGGAACTTTTCAATATCCATCCGCACAAAAGCAAAATGCCGGTCCGGATATCGCTCTAACATAGCAGATGTCGCCTGAAACATATTGGTCTTATTATAGATGCCGGTAAGGATATCATATTCTGCACGGTACTTTAATGCTTTGCTGATATTCTGACTGCTGCTGCCAGTCACATTCTTCAGCCGGAACCGGACAACATCCACATCATACGGTTTCCGGATAAAATCCCATGCTCCCATGCCCAGGCATTTAATCTCTGTCTCAATGTCAACCTCCATCGTAAGTACAATGACAGGTATCGCCTGATACATCTGCGCTTTATGATACCGTTCCAGAAAATAATACCCGTCATACTCCGGCATAACGATATCTAAAAGTACCGCCGTTATCTCCGTGCTTCGTTCATAAAGAATCTCAAATGCTTCCTTGCCATTTTCTGCCTCTATCACCTCGTACGTACCGCTCAAAATTCTTTTCATCATGACACGTTCGACCTGTTTATCATCTACGACTAATACCTTGCTCTTTTCAGACATATTCTCACCTATCCGCCCCAAAAAAATCCCATAAAAAAAAACCTGACTTTATCATAGCAAAGTCAGAGTTTCTTTTCAATAGTCATCATTTAACCTTCTGCAAAAAAAAGGTCGATTTTTCCACAAAGGCAGATATCTGTCGAAGATGCGCCAACCTGAATTTCATACGTTCCATTTACCGGAACCGGCATCTTTTTGTCTGTGTCATAATGGGAAAAATCTCTTTCTTCCAAAATAACACAGATCCTCTTTGTTTCCCCGGCATCAAGCCCGACTTTTTCAAACGCTTTCAGTTCATGAACCGGTCTGTCTTTTTTCTGTTCCGGTGCCACATAAATCTGAACGGTTTCTTTCCCTGCATGTTCTCCTGTATTGGTTACCGAACAGGAAACTTTCACGGTCTGTCTGCCATTTTCCTGCTGCCGTATAATTTCAAGATCATTATAGGTAAATGCCGTATAGGAAAGTCCATGACCAAACGGGAACAGGACATCTGTTTTTTTTGTGTCATAATAACGGTAACCGACCATCACACCTTCCCTGTACTCCACACGGTCTTTCTTTCCAAATGTTCCGATCGTATGTGCCGGACACTGCGACGCATCACGGATAAATGTTTCTGCCAGCTTTCCGGATGGATTTACTTTTCCAGACAAGATCTCTGCCAGGGCTGTTCCCCCTTCCATACCGGCATAGTAGCTCCAGAGGATTGCTTTTGCCTTTTCTGCCCACGGCATCTCAACCGGTGCACCTGCATACATGCAGACCACCGTATCCGGCACGGCCTTTAGCAGAGCATCGATTACTTCATCCTGCCCGTATGGCAGTTTCATGTTCACACGGTCAAGTCCCTCCACATCAAAATCGTGGTTCAGTCCGCCCACGAAAATAACAATGTCACTTGCTTTTGCCAGTGCAACTGCTTCCGCTAAGGCTTCCTGCTGTTTTTCATCCAGTGCTCTTCCACTTATAGTGCTTTCCTTTTCGGTATCCTCTGCAGTCTCCGTGCTCGCCGCCTGCCAGTTGATCTCAGATGCCTCTTTCTTATCCGGAATCACATAGCCCGGTGCGTAAGAAACTTTCACATTTCCACCAAGTAACTTTTTGATTCCCATAAGCGGTGATATCTCATACAGTGCCTTGATTTCTGCACTTCCTCCCCCGTTCGAATGGATCGCAGCGGCATTTGCGCCGATCACGGCAACCTTACAGCCGGATTCTGCCTGAAGCGGCAATACCTGATCTTCATTTTTCAGTAAAATCATGGACTCGCGCGCCACATCGAGCACTGCCCTGCGGTGTTCCTCCGTATTGTATGCGCCTGTCTTACGATGTTTTCTCTCCGGTCCGATCATTTTTAAACGCAGCATCATGCGGAGGATATTGCGCACTTTCTCATCCACCAGCGATTCTTCGATTTCTCCATCCTTCACTGCTTTTAACAGAGGCTCTGCCATGTACTGTTCGTCGAACTGATACTTGACATCCATCTCAAGATCCAGCCCGGACTCTGCAGCCAGTTTCGTATCGTGCACAGCACCCCAGTCGGAGATTACCACACCGTCAAATGCCCAGTCTTTCCGCAGTTTTTCATTGAGCAGGGATTTACTCATACAGCAGTACTCACCGTTTAACAGATTATAGGCTCCCATCAGCGCAAGGGTGTGTCCCTTTTCTACCGCCGCTTGAAATCCCGGAAAATAAATTTCTTCCAGTGCTGTCTCATCGATGATTGTATCCACCCAGAGTCTTTCGGTTTCCTGTGAGTTTGCCGCAAAATGTTTCACGCATGCCGCAACATCGTTTTCCTGGATTCCCTCGATCATCGGTACAACCAGTTCTTCGATGAGTCCCGGATCTTCGCTCATATATTCAAAATTCCTGCCACAGAGCGGACTTCGTTTGATGTTGATGCCTGGAGCTAAGATCACATCTTTGCCCCTGCCTCTTGCCTCCTCACCCAGCACTTTTCCGGCTTTCTTTGCCAGATCACGGTTCCAGGTGGATGCAATGGCGCTGTTGCACGGAAGATAAGTCACATAATCTTCCGTTGTCCCGACATTCCGCCATTCATTGTCCGCAAATTCTGCTCGCACTCCCATCGGTCCATCCGACATATAGAGCGGTGGGATGGAAAGCCGCTCCACTCCTTCGGTGCGGAATAAACCCGCACCGTGGATCATACCGATCTTTTCTTCTAAAGTCAGCTCTTTTAAAATTTCTTCAATGTATGTTTCCTGCATTAAAATACAACCTCAGCCTTGCCGTCCCCGTTGAACTCTACGATGACATTTTCTCCATCCTGTGTATAGGATGCACCATTTACCTGCTTTGGAACACCGACATTCATCAATGCCACTTTGGATGCCTTTTTGCTCTCCACTGTGATTTCATAAGAAGTTCCATTCTTCACAACGCCTGCAGATGCTTCCTTTTCATTTTCTGTTCCATAGACAACAGTCTCCGCTTTAATGCCATCCTTCAATGCATAAGCACGGAATGTCACTCCGTCCGCATAATCATAAACCGCATTGTCATTTCTTGCACCCATAGCCACGATGCTGCCCTCTTTGACATAGAGAGGAATGCTTAAATAACCATGTTTTTCTGTATACCATTTACCGCCCTCTTTGACTTCTCCGGTCAGTAAGGATGTCCAGGTTCCCTCCGGCAGATAGTACTCTGCGATGCTGTCATCACGGAAGATTGGTGCAGCCAGTAAGGAATCACCTAACATATACTGGGTTGCCAGGTAAGCACAGTTCTTGTCCTCGGTAAATTCAAGCACCATGCTCCGCATCATCGGGATACCGGTCTTTGATGTCTCGATCGCATTGCGGTACAGATACGGCATTAAGGATGCCTTAAGCTGTGCGAAATAACGTACCACATCTACTGCTTCCTCATCATATGCCCACGGCACACGGTAAGAAGTAGATCCGTGCAGTCTTGAATGGGAAGAAAGCAGTCCGAATGCACACCATCTCTTATAGACATCCGGTGTGGAGGTACTCTCAAATCCTCCGATATCATGGCTCCAGTATCCAAAACCGGAACTTGTCAGTGACAGGCCTCCGCGAAGGCTCTCCTCCATGGATTCATAATCAGACCAGCAGTCACCGCCCCAGTGAACCGGGAACTTCTGTCCGCCTGCAGTTGCAGAACGTGCAAAAAGAACAGCCTCTTTTTCACCTTTTTTCTTCTTTAATACGTTAAATACCACCTTATTGTAAAGGTATGTATAGTAGTTGTGCATCTTGACCGGATCAGAACCGTCGTAATATACCGCATCTGTCGGGATTCTCTCACCAAAGTCGGTCTTGAAGCAGTCAACACCCATATCGAGCAGTGCCTCTAACTTTTTGCTGTACCACTCGCAGGCTGCAGGGTTAGTAAAGTCCACAATGGCAAGTCCCGGCTGCCACATATCCCACTGCCATACATCGCCATTTGGACGTTTTAAGAAGTAACCGCCCTCGACACCCTCTTTGAACATGGATGACTCCTGTCCCACATAGCTGTTGATCCAGACACAGATCTTTAATCCTTTTGCTTTCAGACGTTTTAACATGCCCTCCGGGTCCGGGAATACTCTTGAATCCCAGGTAAAATCACACCAGTTGAAATCTTTCATCCAGAAGCAGTCAAAATGGAATACGGATAACGGGATCTTGCGGTCAAACATTCCATCGACAAAACTGTTGACTGTCTTTTCATCATAGTTTGTCGTAAAGGATGTGGACAGCCAGAGACCGAATGTCCACGGTGCCGGAAGTGACGGTTTTCCAGTAATGTCTGTATATCGCATCAGCACCTCTTTCATCGTCGGTCCGTTGATCAGAAAATAGTCAAGGTTTTCACCCGGCACGGAAAATTCAACCTTGGTTACCATCTCTGTTGCAACTTCAAAGGACACGCGCTCCGGATGGTTTACAAACACACCGTATCCTTTATTGGAAATATAAAACGGGATATTTTTATAAGACTGCTCTGTGGAAGTACCGCCGTCCTCGTTCCAGATATCCACGCTCTGTCCATTTTTTACAAACGCAGAAAAACGCTCGCCAAGTCCATAGATCAGCTCGCCAACGGAAAGTGATAACTGCTCTCTCATATAAGCATCTTCCGGTCCTTTATCGTAGGCAAAACCTTTCCAGTCGGTCTTCATGTATGCAAGATCTCTCCATCCGCTTGCAGTGATTTTCTCCTCACCGCGGTAAAATGTGAGTGCTCCGTTCTCTTTCTGCACTTCCAGACGCAGTGTACCGCTTGAAATGACCAGTTTGTCCTCCGTATCTTCTGCCTTTAAATGTCCGCTCTCCGCAGGTGCGATCTCAAATGACGGTGCCTTTTTCTGCACGCCCATGTGATGATAAGTCTGAACCCTGAGCACTTCCTCATACGGTGCTGAAATCACGATCGTGAGGTTGATTCCGCCAAGGGTATCGCCGCGCTGTGTGATCTTGCTTGTCGGCGCACAGATCGTCACCTGATCTTTCTCGATTTTTGAAAAATATACTTCTGCCGGAGAAAAGCACTCGCAACGCTCTTTCTGCAGCCAGCATCCATTACTGAATTTCATATGATAATCCTCCCTGTTTTCCGAAGGAAAATGCGACTGCTATCAGGAGCAGAGGATTTTCCTCCCTGTAATTATCTCATTTTGTCTCATCTTACTATACCCACCCTGCAAAAAATACCCTCTAAATTGTACATAAAACACTCGATAAATTTGACAAACAAAACGTTCGCATTTATACTTACGTTTAGTACTTTTATCATTGGAACAGGAAGGTTATTTTTATGTATCGCGTTTTAATTGCAGATGATGAATCCATTATCCGGGAAGGTATCAAATGTCTGTTCGACTGGGAATCTCTCGGCTATACGATCGCCGGAGAAGCTGCAAACGGTGAGACCGCCTATCAGCAGATTCTTGCCTTACAGCCGGATATCGTTCTCTTAGACATCCGCATGCCGGGAATGTCAGGGCTTGACGTTATCCGGGAGGCAAGAGCACAGGGTTTTACCGGAAAAGTCATTATCTTAAGCGGTTACTCTGATTTCAAATATGCGCAGGAAGCCATCCGTTACGGAGTGCAGTATTATCTGACAAAGCCGATCGACGAGGATGAACTTGAGGAGATTCTTCGTTCGATCAAAGAAAACTTAGACAAGGATGCTGCAACTGCAAATACCCGGGAACATTACCGTGAAAAGGCAAGAGAGACCATCATCCGCGATCTTTTAACGAATGATATCGATCTTTCCCACATAAATACAACAGATCTCCATCTGACAGCAGACACCTATCAGGTTGTGATCCATGAGAAATACAGTCACAATACTGCAGATGCTTCCTATCGTTTTTCGGATCTTCTGCGCGTGACGAATCAGGATAATAACTCCTATGATAACATTACGCTGCAGTATCATGAGGTTATTTTACTGAAAGGCACTTTTGCCATTCAAAAATTTAATGATTTTCTGGAGCGTTACCGGAGAGAACGGCGTCCACAGGAGAACTCTCCTCTCGACAGTCTCTTTATTACATACGGTGCGTGCGTGTCAGATCTGTCGGAAGTCTATATTTCCTATATTCAGGCGAAACAGCTCTTAGAACGCCGTTTCTTCTGCGAGCAGGAACAGCACACGATCGGTTATGCCGAACTGCCGGACCCGGACAGTTTAAAATCCATCTTAAACGACGCTTTTTTAAACCGTTACGCTACCAGCCTGTTTGAATATCTTCAGGCATTCAACCGCAATATGTTAGCGGAGACTTTGACACAGCTTACCAATGAACTTTACCATGCTGCAGATTCGATTGATTCCATACGGCTTTTCCTGACAGACCTTTATCTGCAGATCAAGGAACAGGCAAACCGGCTTTACAATGGTGCAAATATCCCGTTTCCGAGCAATGCGGATATCATCCGTCTGATCGAAGAAAAATATTATCTCTACGAGATCATCCTGTACTTCACGGAACAGTTTGAGATGATCATGTCCTCGATCGGTAACTCTTCCCGTGAAAGCGTGCTGGATGATATTCTGCACTACATCAACCACAACTATGCAAGCAATATCACATTAGAAAATATTGCACCGCTGTTTGGTTACAACAGCTCCTATCTCGGAAAGATTTTCCGCAAAAAGATGGGTGAAAACTTCAACTCATACGTCGACCATGTCCGCATCAAACACTCGATGGAGCTTCTCTGTTCCTCAGAGTTAAAAGTTTATGCGATCGCAGAAAAAGTCGGTTACCGGAATGTCGATTATTTCCATATCAAGTTCAAAAAATACGTTGGAAAAAGCCCGGCAGAATACCGGAAAGAACATAAAAATGAATAAACTTTCATAAAAACTGCCGCCTCCGGGTGAATATATGTACCCTTTTCTCTGTAAGTTCAGAAAAAGGGGGACATATCACCGTGAGGCGGCAGTTTTTATTTATAAGATCCGGGTGTCAAATGGTGTTTTCCGGTTTTTCGATTGGCAAATGGCACCGCAGTGCCTGTCATTTTAAGAAATCATACTGTGACATATAAAGTTTGTAATACTCACCCTTCTGTTCCATCAGTGCGTCATGATTTCCACGCTCTAAAATATCGCCTTTGTCTACATATAAGATGCAGTCGGCATTTTTGATCGTAGAAAGTCTGTGTGCAATGATAAAAGAAGTCCGTCCCTTCAAAAGTTCGTTCAATCCTTTCTGCAAAAGCAGTTCCGTCTCGGTATCAATGCTCGAAGTCGCCTCATCTAAGATCAGGATCTTCGGATCTGCAAGCAGTGCCCTTGCAAAGGAAATGAGCTGCCGCTGTCCGGCGGATAGCCTGCTTCCTCTCTCATTGACTTGTGTCTTATATCCGTTTTCCATTTCCATAATAAAATCATGGGCGCAGACTGTTTTTGCGGCACGGATGACTTCCTCGTCCGTCGCACTGCGGTTGCCATAGCGGATATTATCCATGATCGTCCCCGCAAAAATAAAGCTGTCCTGCATCATGATTCCCATCTGGGTGCGCAGTGAATGAAGTGTCACCTTCGAGATATCAATGCCATCGATCGTGATTTTCCCGGAATCCACATTGTAAAAACGGCTGATGAGATTTACGATCGTGGATTTTCCTGCCCCGGTCGGGCCGACGATCGCATACGTTTCACCCGGTTTTGCCGTAAAATTGATATCCTCCAAAATCTTCTGCCCCGGCTCATAACCAAAGGACACATGGGAAAACTTCACTTCTCCTGCCACCTCCGGCATCGGGATTGCATCCGGCTCATCCCTGACACCCACCGGCTCATCGATCGTCTCAAAAATCCTCTCAAGATAAGAGATTGCTGTCAAAAGAGAATTGTAAAATCCGGCAAGTGTGTTGATTGGTGCCCAGAAACGCCCAATGTACGCGGTAAATGCGATCAGAACACCGACGGTCAGTGTCATATCCGGTGCTAAAATCCAACGGACACCCAGCACATAGATCAGTGCCGTCGTAAATGTCGAAATAATATCCACGCTCGGTCCCATCGTAAAGTTAAACATTACCGCACGCATCCAGGATTTCCGGTAATTTTTACTTAGGTTATTAAAGATTCCGGTATTCTCATTTTCCCTTACAAAAGACTGCGTCACACGGATTCCATTGATACTCTCCGCAATGTACGCATTTAAGTTTGACTGTTTGTTGCTCTGGATCTGCCATGCCCTGCGCTGTTTTTTCTTGATTAAGATAATCACAAATGCAAGAACCGGCAATCCGCACAGACAGATCAGCGTCAGCCGGACATCGAGTGCAAACATAAACATCAGAATAAAGATCAGGTTGCACAGATCTGTGAATGTGTTGACAATACCATTGCTCAAAAGATCACTTAGGCTGTTCACATAATTGACCACACGCACCTGAATTTTTCCATGTGGTCTGTCATCATAATAGGAAAATGGAAGTTCCTGCAGATGACAGAAAATATCATAGCGGATATCATGTACGATATTCTGCCCGATCACACTCATGGTCTTGATCTTGATCCGCAGGGAAATACCCGAATAAAGTGCGATCAGCAATGTCGCAATACTGTAAAATGTGATCGATTTCATATCTTTTTCCGGGATGCTGTGATCCATCACATTCTGGAAAAAGATCGGGATCGCCATGGTAAGTGCCGAGGAAGAAAGCATCAGAAGAATAACGCCTGCCATCTTCTTTTTGTAGGGAGCAATGTAACCTGCAAGACGTTTGAGCTGGTTTACATCAAAACTGTCCTCTAATATCTCATCCATATCATATCTGTTTCTTGCCATCTTATTTCTCCCCCTTTCCGTTTAAAATTTCCTGTGGGATCTCGCCATACTGGTTATGGAAAGCCGTCGCGTAATAACCTCCCGCCGCCACTAACTGCTCATGTGTTCCCTGTTCAATGATGCGTCCGTTATCCATGACAAGAATCAGATCTGCATCTCTAATGGAAGAAATGCGGTACGCAATGACAAAGATCGTGCACTTGTTATCTAATTTCTTCAACTGGCTCTGGATATAACTCTCCGTCTCCATATCGACCGCCGATGTCGTATCGTCAAGAATCAGAATCGACGGATCTTTCAGCAGTGCCCTCGCAAGGGAGATACGCTGTTTCTGTCCGCCGGAAAGTCCGACACCGCGCTCACCCACGATCGTATCATATCCATCCGAAAGTGCCTGGATAAAATGATTGGCATCCGCCATGATCGCAGCCTGTTTGACTTCTTCGAACGAACAATTCGGCCTTCCGTATGCGATATTTCCTTCGATCGTATCCGAAAAAAGGAACACATCCTGCATCGCCATGCCGATATTGTCACGCAGGTTATAAAGATCCATGTCGCGGACATTCACACCATCCACAAGCACTTCACCGGAAGTCGTATCATAAAACCGGCAGAGCAGATTCATGATCGTTGATTTTCCGGCTCCGGTAGAACCGATAATACCGACGGTCTGCCCCGGTTTTACCTTAAAATTGACATCCATGACAATATCTTCATCATCTGCACGGTAAGATACATTTTTAAACTCGATCTCACCTTTCAAATGCTTCTTTACCACTCCAGATACCGGTGTTTTTACATGCGGTTCCTCACTGTAGGTCGCATAGATTTTCTCCACGGAAGTTGTGAAATTGCTGATATCATTGACCAGCCATCCTGCCTGGCGCAGCGGGTTGTTTAACATCCACAGATAGCCGTTCACCGTCACGAGCTGTCCTAACGTGATCTCTCCCTGAATGACCATATAGCCGCCGTAGAGGATCAGGATGATCGTCAGCGCATAGGAAAGCACCTCAAATATCGGCACATATTTCATCCAGATCTTTGACGCATCGATCTGCGCCGCACGGAATTTATCATTTTCCTTATTGAATTTTTCAATCTCAAAATCTTCTTTTGCAAATGCTTTTACCACACGGTTTCCACTGACATTTTCCTGCACAAACGCATTGAGTGAGGAAAAACAGTCACGGTTACGCTTGAATGCCGGACGTACCTCTTTCGTCTGACGGCAGGTTGCAAACGCCGTAAACGGCAGCACCACAAGCATGGCAAGCGCAAGTTTTGTGTTGACCGTAAAGATCATAAGCAGTGCAAACACGAACATCAGCACACTCTGGTAAACCATATAGACCACATATGCCACAAAGTGACGGATTGCATCCATATCTCCGGTCTGGCGGCTCATCAGATCTCCGGTACGTTTCTTATTGTAAAATGCAAAATCTTCCTCTAATAATTTCCGGTAGACTTTGTCTCTCATATCGTACAAAACGCCCTGCGACGCCGTCTCAAATGCGACCTGAAACAGAAAACGCAAGACTCCCATCACGATCGTGACTCCGATCAGACATCCGATAAACGACATCAGTCTGTCATATTTTCCACCGCTTATGACCTGATCTACGATCTGCCCGGATATGTACGGATTGACCACCGAAAGCACTGATACCGCTGTGGTCAGTAAAATACCAATTATCATCAGTCCCCGGTACTTTTTCAGAAATGAAAAGAACCATTTCATTGGTGTCATAATAACCCTCCTACTCCCTTTTTGTTTTTCTTTCGGATTTTCAGTATAGTACTTCTGGGGTAAAAAGGAATGTACTATCTTGCACCGTTCATGTTATTTTTTGCACCGGAAGGGATGGTTTCTGGTGGAGAATATGTTATACTGTGATGTGGATCACAAAAAGTGTATTTAGACTTTGAAACTGGAAATTTGCGCGAAGCTGGTTTTCATTTTGTTCCATTGTCCGAAAATAAGAAAAACTAAGTATGCCTGCTTTATGCTCTTTCAAAGTGACGTGTACGTCTTAAACGTGCCCTCCATGGCACGTTAAGACTTGCGCTGCCATCCGTGGCAGCACAACACTGTGTATTTACAGGCATACTAAGATTTTCTAATTTTCTCCCAAGTCACAAAAAGATCTCCAGCTTCGCGCAAATTCCCATATTTCACATTTTGACACACTTTTTATGATCCACATCGCATTGTATTTTAAATATAGACAATAAGTTTTTATCGGCGATAAAATGAAGAAATGGAGACCTTACTATGTGCTGTGACAACCGGGAACAACTGCTTGACCAACTGAATCCAACTTTTCTATTTACCTGGAAAGGCACACGTTTGAAAGATGAAGCACGCTATCACAGCCACGATTTTATCGAGATGGCATTTATTTTGTCCGGCCACGGCAAATACAAGATTGCGGACAGGCTCTATGATGTGTCCGAAGGAGATATCATTATTTTAAATCCGGGACAGAAGCATCAGGCACTCTGCACGGATCCTGCCAATCCGACCACGGAGTTTTTTGTCGGTTTATGTGATGTCCGTTTTCCGGATTTCCCGGAAAATTATCTGCCGCTGCATTTAAAAGATCTCACCGCTGATCCTGCAGAGCAGTCTCCGATTTTACATACTTCCGGTGAATTACGGCAGAAACTTTTTAAGATCTGTACTGCCATGAGTGCTGAAAATGATATCTGCCGCTGCGGGCGTTATATCATGTTAAAAAGTTACCTGATGCAGATGTTAATACTGCTGCTTCGGGAACAGAGTGAACCGGTCTGGATCAATACCGGCTGTTCGTTTGAGTCCACCAGCAAAAAATATGTGGTCGACCAGATCGTAAATTATTTTGAGGATCATTACAGTGAAAAGATTTCTTTAGACCAGATCGCGGAGAATATGTACTTGAGCCCTTTTTATATCTCGCGTATTTTTAAAAGCGAGACGGGCGATACACCAATCCGCCACCTGATTAATATCCGTTTGGAAAAAGCAAAAGAATTGTTAGAAAACGGTTTTGACGGCAGCATTCAGGAAGTCGCAGCCAAAGTTGGCTATGATGACGTCTATCATTTCAGTAAACTGTTTAAAAAACGGTTTGGTATGCCGCCGTCAAAAATCCGCAGATTATTATGATTCATTTAAAAATTTTTTCCAGAAATCTTTCGAGCCTGCGAATTCCAGTTCCTTGCCATTCTGGAATCTTTTACTGATAATGCCATCCTCTCCAAAACTTGGTGTGTATGTCAGATTTTTATATATTCATCGTCATATATGG
>ULWV01010352.1_pt1 | contig 13843 bp, 11 predicted proteins | sample 1960651 | NCBI WGS metagenome assembly ULWV01 (sample SAMEA4835820, study PRJEB28245) | human gut metagenome | biome: gut microbiome; material: fecal sample | place: Denmark | collected 2008
CTGGTTCGATTCCGGTTCTAGGCACTTATTTATACCATAGGTATTACGTTATGTAGTATCTATGGTTTTTTTGTATCCCAATAATAAATAACAGTAAATAAAAGATGAGAGTGTAACAATGAATTGGAATGAAGATAAGAGTATAAAGATGAATTTAGATAAAACGGGAAAATCGGATAAAACAGGAACTACAAATAAGGATATTAAATATGATGATATATTATTGAATGGCAATGCAGGAACTACAAATAAAAATTCAGGCATTAAACCGAATGTTAAATATAATGATATATTGTCTAAGTTAGATAAATATAAAGATGAAAATATAGTACCTATGCATATGCCGGGGGCTAAGAGAAATAAAGAATTAATTGAGTTATATATGGGTGATATGGGAAATCCATATGAGAAAGATATAACGGAGATTAATGGTTTTGATAATATGCACAATGTCGAAACTATTATTAAAGATGCGTTTGATGAGGCGGCGGAGCTTTATGGAGCTGATGAGAGCTGGTATCTGGTAAATGGAAGCACTGCAGGTAACATGTCGGCAATATGCGGAGTTACCCATAAAAATGATGTTGTTATAATGGCAAGAAACTGTCATATATCAGTTTATAATGCTGTTATCCTCAATGAACTGAATCCTGTGTATATTTATCCAGAATATGATGAGGAATATGGGTATTATAAGGGGATAACATTAAAAGAAATTAAGGACATTGTGGATAAATACAGCTCAGACCATGACAGAAATGATATTAAAGCCGTGATACTTACATCACCAACTTATGAGGGAAATGTATCTGATATTAAATCAATAGCAGAGTATCTTCATCAATATAATATTCCATTGATTGTTGATGAGGCTCATGGTGCACATTTTAATTTCTCGGAAAGCTTTCCACAGTCAGCAGTTAAGTGTGGAGCTGATATAGTAATTAACAGTGTGCATAAGACACTTCCATCGCTTACACAGACAGCGATTATGCATATTAATTATGGAATAGTTGATGTAGAACGCATAAGAAGGTATTGGAATATATACCAGTCGACAAGCCCATCGTATATATTAATGTCTTCCATAGCAAGAAGCTTAAGCATTGTTAAGAATGACGGTGATAAATTATTTGCTGAATATGTTGATAAGCTCACTATTTTAAGAAATGGATTGTCAGAATTAAAGCACATCAGGTTAATAAATACAGACGACATATCAAAGCTTGTATTAGGATATAAAGATGCAAAATGGTTATATGACACTTTATTTTATAAATATAAAATCCAGCTTGAAATGTCATCTATAAAGTATGTGATAGCGATGACATCAATATTTGACTCGCAGGAGTATTATGATAGATTTCTTGCGGCATTAAAAGAGATAGACGAAGAATTAGATAATAGAGTTCTTGCGGCATTAAAGGAGATAGACGAAGAAATAGATGAGAGTAGGAGTAAATATAATAATAGAAGTAAAGATGAGATTTTAATTAATGATGAGGATAATGGTAATAAGATAAATGTTGCTGATTTCAGGGATGAGCAGGCGTTGACAATTGCACAAGCATTTAACAGGCGTGATTTATCAGGTTGTGATGAAATTCAGATGAATAATGAGAAGATATATGGTAAGATAAGTGGAGAGTCAGTGTATGTATATCCACCGGGAATACCGATATTATGTCCGGGAGAGGTTATTACACGAAAGATTATTGCAATACTTCAGGCGGCCGGTGAGGCAGGTCTGGAGGTTGTAGGTGTAAAAGAAGGAGCTTTGTTATGCCTGAGATAGCATTTTTAATGGGAAAAAGTTCAAGTGGTAAAGATAATATATTTAAGGCTTTAGTTGGTGATAAGGAGCTAAATCTTAAGACTGTTATTATGTATACAACAAGACCTATGAGAGCTGGAGAAAAAGAAGGTGTAGAGTATTATTATGTAGATAATGAGAAGGCATTGGAGCTTGAAGCGGCGGATAAAGTAATAGAGATGCGGATATATAACACAGTGTATGGAGAGTGGAAGTATTTTACAGTTGATGATGGGCAGATCAGGCTTGGAAGCGGTGACAAGTACATTGTTATAGGTACTATTGAGGCTTACAATAAATTTTGTGCATACTTTGGAAAAGATGCAATATTACCGATATATATAGAAGTCGATGATGGAATAAGGCTTATGAGAGCTATCAACAGGGAACAGAAGCAGGAAGTACCACAGTATGAGGAAATGTGCAGGCGTTTTCTTGCAGACAGTAAAGATTTCTCGGAGGAAAAGATTAAGGAAGCCGGAATTAATCAGAGATTTAGCAACGATGGAACAATAGAGGATTGTATCAGGGACATCAAAGAGGCAATTAAACAGCAGCTTTTATAAATGCAGTAAGAGTGAGTTGGCTTGAATTGTCTTAATGATATTTATATGATACAATTATATGATGGTGGACACGAAAGAGAGTAAAGTTATGGATATAAAGATTAATGATATACAGACATCATCTTCAGTTCAGCAGGTGAAGAATACAGAGAGTACGGACAGTAGTTTTAAGTTTACTCTTATTAGTAATATAGAAGAAAAGGATCTTCAGGAAAAGCTTGGCAGTATGATGGAACAGATTACTGAGCAGGGTGAGAAGATTGCAAAGCATATGGATATTAAGGATATGCGAAAGTACAGGGAGCTTGTTAAGGGATTTCTTAACGAGGTTGTTAACCGTTCCCATAAGTTCTCAAGAGAGAACTTTCTTGATAGACGAGGCAGACACAGAGTATATGGTATTGTTAAACTTGTGGATAAGAATCTTGATGAGCTGGCAGGAGAACTTGTTAAAGAAGAGAAAAATCATCTTGAGATTGTAGGAAGAATTGATGATATCAGGGGTTTATTGCTTGATATATCAGCATAAGATTGGAGTATATAATGAGCACATTTTCAGATATTTATGGATACGATACAATTAAAGAGCATTTACAGAACGCAATTAAATTAGATAAGGTATCACACGCTTACATTATCAATGGAGGGCTTGGTGCTGGAAAGAAGATGATTGCCAAGATATTTGCAAAAGCATTACAGTGTGAGGCAGAAGGCGATAATAAGCCTTGTAATAAATGTCATTCCTGTATACAGACAGAGTCAGGCAATCAGCCTGATATAATATGGGTACGACACGAGAAGCCTGCAAGTATAGGTGTAGATGATGTAAGAGATCAGATAATATCAGATATGCTTATTAAACCATACTCAAGCCGTTATAAGATATACATTATAGATGAGGCTGAGAAGCTTACAGTGCAGGCACAGAATGCACTTCTTAAGACTATAGAAGAGCCACCAGCGTATGGTATTGTTATATTTCTTACGACTAACGCAGACATTTTCTTACAGACTATTATATCAAGATGTGTGCTTCTTGATTTAAAGCCATTAAAGGAAAGCGTAGTTATGGATTATCTTAAGGATAACTATGACGTGTCAGAATATGAACGTAAGTTTGCGGCTGATTTTGCACAGGGTAAGATTGGACGTGCTAAGACTATTATAGAAAGTACGGAATTCGCACATTTAAAGAATGATGTTATGCACGTTATCAAGAATGTGAAGGATATGACGGCGGCAGACATAATGGCAGTTGTTAAAGATGTGACTAATTACAAGCTTACAATAGACGATTATCTTGATCTTATGGCTATGTGGTTCAGGGACGTGCTTATGTTTAAGAGTACCAATGATACGAATTATCTAATATTTAGTGATGAGATTTCGCTTATCAAATCGCAGGCTGAGGTTATGTCATACGAAGGAATTCAGGATATACTTAATTCTATAGATAAAGTAAAGGTAAGACTTAAGGCCAATGTTAATTTTGACTTATGCATAGAACTTCTTATTATGGCTATGAAAGAGGATATGTAGGCAGTTAGTGAATAATTGGCTGATGTTAGGAATTAATATTTGGCAGGATTGGAGATTAAAAATAGATGACTAAAGTTGTTGGTGTTAGATTCAGGCAGGTGGGCAAAATATATTTCTTTGCACCGGGACAGTATAATGTTGAGGTTGGTCAGCACGTTATTGTTGAAACAGCAAGAGGAATTGAGTATGGCCACGTTGTTCTTGGTGAAAGAGAGGTTGAGGATTCAGCAGTTGTACAGCCGCTTAAGGCTATTATCAGAATATCGACACCTGATGATGATGAAAGGGAAGCTAAGAACAGGGAAAAGGAAAAAGAAGCGTATAAGATATGTCTTGAGAAGATTAAGAAGCATAATCTTGAAATGAAGCTTATAAAGGTTGAGTATACATTTGACAATAATAAAGTATTGTTCTACTTTACAGCGGATGGAAGAATTGATTTCAGAGAGCTTGTAAAGGATCTGGCAGCAGTATTTAAGACAAGAATTGAACTTCGTCAGATTGGTGTAAGAGATGAAACTAAGATATTAGGCGGAATTGGTTCTTGTGGAAGACCATTGTGCTGTGCAACATATATGCCAGAGTTCATACCAGTGTCAATTAAGATGGCAAAGGAACAGAATTTATCGCTTAATCCATCAAAGATATCGGGTGTGTGTGGAAGACTTATGTGCTGTCTTAAGAATGAGCAGGAAACTTACGAGGAGCTTAACAGCAACCTTCCTAATGTGGGAGATTATGTTACTACACCTGAGAAGTTAAAGGGTGAGGTATCAAGCGTTAATGTGTTAAGACAGCTTGTTAAGGTAATTGTCACACTTGATGGAGATGAGAAAGAGATAAGAGAGTATCCTGTTGCTGAGCTTAGATTTAAGCCTAAGAGAAGAAACGACAGAATGAATATAGATGATAAAGAGTTAAAAGAACTCGAAGAGCTTGAGAAAAAGGAAGGAAAAGCCCATATTAATGATGACTGATGCTAAGATTAATGCAGGTATTAATGCCAATGAGAGAATTGATGACTTATGCAGGGATAATCTCAGACTAATCCAGAATACAGATGTGTTCTGTTTTGGAATGGATGCTGTGTTGTTGTCTACATTTGCGAAGGCCGGAAAGAACCAGAAGGTGCTTGATATGGGTACTGGAAATGGTGTAATACCAATTCTTATGCAGGCGAAAAATCCAGGCAGTATGTATACAGGCTTGGAAATTCAGGATATCAGTTATGACCTTGCTGTCAGAAATGTTGAACTTAATAGTCTGTCAGACAAGGTTAATATTGTAAAAGGTGATATTAAAGAAGCTTCACATATTTTAGGTGGGGCTTCTTTTAATGTGGTTACAAGCAATCCACCATATATGAATGAAAATCACGGAATTGTTAATCCTGAGAGTGCCAAGGCAATCGCAAGACACGAGCTTCTATGCAGTCTTGAGGACGTTGTAAGGGAAGCTTCAAAGTGCCTTAAGGTTAAGGGACATATGTATATGGTTCACAGACCATCAAGACTTGTAGATATATTTACTTCTATGAAGAATAACCACCTTGAGCCAAAGCGTATAAGGCTTGTGTATCCGCATATAGATAAGCCAGCTAATATGGTGCTTATAGAGGCGGTAAAGGGCGGACGTTCACAGCTTATAGTGGAAGAACCACTTATTGTATACAATAGCGATGGAAGTTACACGGAAGAACTTTTAAAAATGTACAATTAGTATGAATTTAAGAGAGGAGCAGTATGGAAGATAATATTACAGATATTGATTATGATAGTGTGCAGGCACATGAAGAATTTAATGGCTCTCATAATAATAGCGGAGTTGGGCAGTTATATTTGTGTGCAACTCCGATTGGTAATCTTGAGGATATTACGTTCAGGGTGTTAAGGATATTAAAGGAAGTTGATATTATTGCGGCGGAGGATACGAGAAACAGCATAAAGCTGCTTAATCATTTTGAGATTAATACGCCGATGACAAGCTATCATGAATATAACAAGTATGATAAGGCAAAGGTGCTTGTTGAGAAGATGCTTAAAGGAATGTCAGTCGCTGTAATAACTGATGCTGGAACACCTGGAATATCTGACCCGGGAGAGGAGCTTGTAAGGCAGGCACTTGCATCAGGAATTAAGGTATCATCAGTTCCTGGTGCGGCAGCGTGTATAACGGCACTTACAATGTCGGGACAGGCAACAAGACGTTTTGCATTTGAAGCATTTCTTCCGGCGGACAAGAATGAGCGTAAAGACATATTAAAAGAGCTTGAAGATGAAACAAGAACAATGATTATATACGAAGCTCCACACAGGCTTTTAAAGACACTTAAAGAGCTTTCTGAGGTGTTAGGAGGAAGCAGGGCAGTTACTATATGCAAGGAACTTACCAAACGCTATGAGAATAGTATGGTTACAACGCTTGCAGAGGCGTGCAGTTATTATGAGAATAACCAGCCCAGGGGCGAGTATGTTCTTGTAATTGCTGGAAAAGACAGAAATGAGCTTAAAGAGGAAGCACAGGCACAGTGGCTTACTATGTCTGAGCAGGAACACGTTGATATGTATATAGCACAGGGACTTGATAAAAAAGAGGCTATGAAGGCAGCAGCCAGGGACAGGGGCGTATCTAAGAGGGATATATATAATAAGCTTCTGGGAAATTAGTTCTTAAAAGAAAAAATGTTACACAAATGTTAAAAACTTATATAAAAGAGTGATTAAAAGAGAGTCTTAGCTAAAATAAATTTAAGAGTAAATTTTAAAATTATAGGTGGAGTGGTACAAATCCCCTTCTTTATCAGATAATATTTCTGGTAAGGAAGGGGATTTCTTATCTTCTAATCTTCTATTGTATGTTCATTGATAATTGCCTTAATGGCCTTATAAAGGTAAGGCTTGAGCCTGTCAATATCAGCTGGTTCTTTGTAAAGGATTGAGCTGTAGCATGTTGAGCTTATAAGCTCGACAATCATAAACAGCATAATCTCGGGCTCGTTGAGGTTAAGACCAGAGTCTTCAAGCATTTCATAGTAGATATCTTTAAAATTAATGTCGTCATCAGCGACATTGGTTGTAAGAGCCTCTTTAAATATTCCCCATGACAGGTTCTTTGATATAAATGTAAGAAGTGTCTGGTTGGTGTTAAGCACATTAATTATGTGGTCAGCAATAAATATAATCTCCTCGGTAAATGTAATTGTAAACGAATGGTCATTAATCTGCTGTTCTTTTATATGAAGCTCTAATGCACTCACTGCATTTTTAAAGAGCTTGCTTGCCTCGTGAGAAACGAGCTTATTTCTTATATCATATTTATCTTTGAAATACAGATAAAAAGTGCCCTTGGCAATTCCAGCTTTCTGTGAAATCTCGGCAATTGATGTCTTGGAAACACCCTGCGTTGTAAAGAGCTTAAAAGCTGTATCTAAGAGGGAAGTCCTTTTCTGTTGTTTGTTGTTCTCAAGTTTTCCCATAAAATCTCCAATCTAATGCAGGCATAATATTAGTTGTTCTGTCAATTAATATTCTACCATGTTGAAAATAAAAAATCTATAAAAAAATGACTTTTAGTCATTTTGAGTATTGACTATCGGTCATTTTGTGCTAGAATAACACTTGCAAAGAAAATGACCAAAAGTCATATTTGAGAGATCACGGTCATATGTATTGAATTGATAATAAATGTAATTAATTAAGAGAGTTATTAATTATTGAGAGGTTATCAGTCCAATCAAAGTAAAATTACGTCGCAGACGTAGAAATGAGGCGAGTTATGGAAAAGTTTGGAAAAGTAATTGTTAAACTCAGAATTCCAATTCTTATTCTGAGTTTCCTGCTTCTTATTCCATCTGCAATCGGATACTTTAATACAAGAGTTAATTACGATATTCTGTATTATCTTCCGAATGAGATAGAGACTATGCAGGGTCAGGACATTCTTATGGATGACTTCAATAAGGGTGCATACGCGATGGTCGTTGTCCAGAATATGGATACGAAGTCTACTGACAGACTTATTAAGAAGGTAGAGAATGTAGACCACGTTGCACAGGTTATTTCTTACACAGGAATAGTTGGTGAAGATGTTCCATCTGAGATTGTTCCATCAAAATTCAGAAAGTATTTCGAGAATGACAGCACAGATACAACTTTATTTGCAATATTCTTCGATAATACAACTTCAAGTGATGATACTATGAATGCTATCATACAGATAAGAGAGCAGACAGAGGGTCAGGCCTTTATAAGTGGTATGTCAGCAGTAGTTACGGATACTAAGAATCTTTCGGAGAAAGAGACACCACTTTATGTACTTATAGCAGTAGTTCTTGTATGTATCGTGCTTGCTATATTTATGGATTCATTTCTTGTACCAGTATTCTTTATGATAAGTATAGGAATGGCAATTGTATACAACCTGGGTTCTAACATTTTATTAGGTGAGGTTTCATATATAACTAAAGCTCTTGCGGCTGTACTTCAGTTAGGTGTTACACTGGATTATTCAATCTTCTTATGGCACAGCTACAAGGAAATGAAGGAAATATATCCGGATGACCACAAGGAAGCGATGGCAGTTGCCATTAGTAATACACTTACATCCGTAGTTGGTTCTTCTATAACAACAGTTGCAGGTTTCATTGCACTTTGCTTTATGAGCTTCACACTTGGTCTTGACCTTGGTATCGTTATGGCAAAGGGTGTTGTATTCGGTGTTATCGGTTGTGTAACAATCCTTCCATCATTGATACTTACATTTGACAGGGCATTAGAGAAGACAATGCATCGTGAGATTATGCCAAACTTCGATAAGCTTGCTACATTTATAGTAAACCACTCATGGATATTTGTAATTGTCTTTGTTGTATTATTAGGACCTGCTATATATGGACAGAATCATACATCAGTATATTATGATTTGTCTGATACACTTCCAGATGACCTTGCCTGCTCACAGGCTAATAAGAAGCTGGAAGAAAACTTTGATATGAATTCAATCTATATGATACTTGCTGACTCTAGTATGTCTACAGATACAGCTAACGAAATGCTTGATAAGTTAGGTGATGTAGACGGTGTACAGTTCGCACTCGGACTTGACACAGCACTTAAGTCTGGTATTCCACAGGAATTCTTACCGGCTAAGACAGTATCAGAGCTTAAGGGTGAAGATTATCAGATAATGATGATTGCTACAGATTACAAAATAGCATCAGATGAAATTAACAATCAGATTAGTAAGGTGAATGATATTGTAAAGTCTTACGATTCTAAGGCAATGGTAGTTGGTGAAGCTCCTTGTACCAAGGATCTTATCACTATAACAGATAAGGACTTTAAGACAGTCAGTGCGGTATCAATAGTAGCTATATTTGTTATTATCCTGTTCGTACTTAAATCAATATCGCTTCCAATTATACTTGTTTCAGCAATCGAATTTGCTATATTTGTTAATATGGGTATTCCATATTTTACGCATACACAGATACCATTTATTGCATCAGTAGTTATCGGTACTATCCAGCTTGGTGCAACAGTCGATTATGCTATTCTTATGACAACAAGATATAAGAAGGAAAGAAGCCAGGGATACGCTAAGAAGGAAGCAATCCAGATAGCTCTTTCAACATCAATACCATCAATTATTGTTAGTGCGCTTGGTTTCTTTGCCGCAACATTTGGTGTTGGATGTATAGCTTCAGTTGATATGATTGGTTCGCTTTGTACACTTATGGCGCGTGGTGCAATTATAAGTATGTTCGTAGTTATCTTCATACTTCCATCATTGTTTGTATTATGTGATAAGCTCATTATCAATACAAGTATAGGATTTAAGCCTAAGAAGAATCAGGATATGTAATCAGAAAGATGTATGAACGGGTCAAAGGTGTATATGCCGTAACAGATATAAGAATATATCAGGAAGTAAGAAAATGGAGGAATAGTTATGGTTAAGAAGACTTTATTTAAATATAGTTCAGTATTATTAAGTGTTGTTCTTATTGCTTCAACACTTACAGGCTGTGGCACTAGCACAGCATATAATCAGACAGGCAGTGAGGTTGCAATAAGCAGTGAGGCTGCTTCTAATACAGAGAATATTATAACAAATGCTATTAAGAACGAGCTTTCAATATCAAATACAAGTACATTAAAGACAAATACAAGAGACGAGATGGTATATGTATTTGATAAGGCAGACGGAACTCAGGATCACGTTCTTGTAACAGAAAAGGTTACTGATTCTAAGGGCGAAACAACAACTAACCAGAGCACATCTGATAAGACTGCTCCTGTTTCAATAAAGGTTACTTACAAGTTAAATGGTGTTGAAACTAAGCCAGAAGATATGATTGGCAAGAGTGGTAAGGTTACTATCAGATATGACTATACTAACAATGAGAAGAAGAATATAACAGTTAATGGAAAGTCACAGATAGCTTATGTTCCATTTACTATGATTACAGGAACACTTCTTCCAACAGATAAGTTCAGTAATGTAGAAGTTACTAACGGCAAGGTAAGCAAGGTTGGCGATAATATCATTGCACTTGGTATGGCTATGCCAGGCTTAAAGGATACTTTAAACCTTAAGTTTGATGGTGAAAGCCTTGATATGGATATTCCAGAATACTTTGAAATATCAGCAGATGTAGAGGATTTCGAGCTTGATATGTCTATGTCAGTTGCTACAACAAGCACACTTAATGATATAGATACAGATGATTTCTCACTTGCTAAGCTTGAAGATAAGATGAATGAGCTTCAGTCAGCAGCTGACCAGCTTACAGATGGAACAGTTACTCTCCAGAATGGTACACAGACACTTTCTGACAGTATTCCAGCACTTACAGATGGCGTGAACCAGTTAAATGATGGTGCAAGCCAGCTTAAAGATGGTATCTATGCTTATACAGATGGTGCTACAGCTCTGGCAGCAGGTGCAGGACAGCTTAAGGATGGTATCAGTGCATACACAGCAGGAGCTAACCAGCTTGGTGCAGGTGCAGGACAGTTACAGTCAGGTTTAAAGACTTATACTGATGGTGTAGGAGCACTTAATGCAGGTTCAGGCACATTACAGAGTGGTCTTTCAACATATACAGGCGGTGTTGCCAGTGCGGCAGCAGGTGCAGTTTCATTACAGACAGGTTTAAAGGCTTATACAGATGGTGTTGCTAGTGCAGAGGCAGGAGCTTCACAATTAAATGAAGGAATAAAGAGCATTAAGACAGCACTTATTGGAAATGTTGTTAAGGAACTTGCAGCTAATTCAACAGCTTATAAGATGAATTCTGTAGCAGACTCAACAGGAAAGACTGTTATGGAGCAGGCAGCTGATTTACAGAAATTAGGAACAGCATTAGGTCTTAGTGATGTAACTATAGCAACAGACCTTAGTGATCTGGGTAAGAAGAGCAGTAGTGAGGCAGCAACAGATATATCAGCTTATTTTGTAAAGTATCTTACAGCTTATACAACTAATATAATAACAGAGACATATACAGAAGCTATGACAAGCGGTAAGCCATATTCTCCACAGGTATCACAGGCTGGTTCAAAGGATTATGTATATGTTAACCAGTTAGGACTACTTATTAAGGCTGCTGGTAATATAGGGGCTTCAAGTGCATTAGATGCAGTTGTTAGCAATCTTAGCAATAATGAAACTATTAATGCAGCATTAAAGCAGCTTACAGAAGGAAGCCAGTCATTAACAGACGGACTTGGTGAACTTGTTAAGAATAACGATACACTTAACGCAGGTGCATCACAGCTTAATGCAGGACTTGCACAGCTTAGTGGTAACAATGATACACTTAATGGTGGTATAGCACAGATAAGCGCAGGACTTGCACAGCTTAGCGATAACAATGATACACTTAATGGTGGTATAGCACAGATAAGTGCAGGACTTGCACAGCTTAACGACAATAATGATGCACTTAACGGTGGTATTGAACAGATAGCTGGTGGTTTCAGCACACTTAATTCTAACAATGAAGCTTTAAGAAGTGGTTCTACACAGCTTGCTGATGGAACATCAACACTTAAGTCATCTTCTGTAACTTTAGCAGATGGCGTAACACAGCTTAATGATGGTGCTATAACACTTAAAGATGGTATGGCAGAATTCAATGAGACAGGTATTAAGGCTATTACAAGTCTTGTTGGAGATGATGCTGATACAGCAGTAGATACAATCAAGGAAGCAATCAAGCTTGGTCAGAATTACAACACATTCCTTGGTAAATCAGATGGTAAGGACAATTCAGTAACATTTATATATAAGACAGCTGAATTAACTAAATAAGCTTACTTTTCCAAAACTCTCATATATAAATTATGCCGGCCCGGTCGGCGGAAAGATTAATAATCTTTCAAAAAACCCCACAGAAATTCATATCTGTGGGGTTTTTGCTATGCAGGCAGTGCGTTAAAAGTTACGCAGCTGCGACAGTATAGTTATATGTTAATATAATTCCATAATCATTTTGAATGTTATGATATGCTTTTAAAATAATCTTCAAGTCTTGTAAATGTCTTAATAAGTACAGCTGCTTCATCTTCGCTTAAATCGTCAGTTATATGTTTAATCATATCCTGATGAAATCTCATATGGTGAGTGTATGCCGCATTACCCTTTGGTGTGAGGGAAGCATATACGACACGGCGGTCTTCTTCACTTCTTGTCCTTATTACATATCCCTTTTTAACAAGTCCGTTAATGCCGACTGTAAGAGTTCCCATAGTCACGCCTAAGGCCTTGGATATTGTTCCCATAGTGCGTGGCTCTTTAATTCCGATAGCTTCAATTATGTGCATATCAGTAACTGTGATGTCAGAAAATTCATCTGTAATTAAAGCCTTTTCTTCAATGTTCATTATATCATTGAATAAAGTTACTAAAATAGAGTTCAATGATTCGTAAATGTCCATAGGTATTACTTTCCTCGCTTCAAAATATTTTTAATTATACAATGAAATGGTGTGTTAATGCAACAAAATACTGCGGTATTTATGAGTTAATGCGTTAAATACAATTTGCAATTTTATAGGATAAGTAGTATCATTAAATGGAGTATTATTTTGACAATATAGAGCAATAAAAGTACAGATTATTGCCATAAAATATTACTTAATATCAGGTTAAAAGTTTAATGATAGATGGAGGCACGTATGAAGTTCATAGCAATTGGCGAATTGATGTTAAGATTGTCACCACCTAACTATGAGAAGATAGTTACAACCCACAATTTCATAGTTAACTATGGTGGAGCAGAAGCCAACGTAGCAGTTTCACTCGCTAACCTTGGTGTAGATTCAACATTTTTTACAGTATTACCTAACACAGACCTTGGTAAGTCTTGTATCAACTACCTTAAGGCTAATGATGTACACACTAAGCACATTATCAAGTCTGACGGAAGAATGGGACTTTATTACCTTGAAGAAGGTGTTTCAGTAAGACCTTCACAGGTAATATATGATAGAGGAAGCTCAGCATTTGCTGAATATGATTATAAGGATGTAGATTTTGAGAACATCTTAAAGGATTATGACTGGTTACATTTAAGTGGCATCACACCAGCTCTTTCATATAACTGCCGTCGTCTTATAGATAAGGCTATCAAGGCAGCTAAGAAGCTTGGACTTACGGTAAGCTTTGATCCTAATTTCAGAAGTACATTATGGTCTTTTGAAACAGCAAGGGATGTACTCAGCAGATATCTTCCATATGTAGATGTACTTATAGGTATTGAGCCTATCCATGTATACAATGCAGATGGTACAGATGTTAAGGACGGCCTTACTATGGATCCATCATTTGAGGATATGGACAGAGTATTCAAGGCTATTGATGAGCAGTACCATATGAAAGCAATTGCAAGAACAGTACGTTATGTTCATTCAGGAAGTAA
>ULWV01020814.1_pt1 | contig 13764 bp, 10 predicted proteins | sample 1960651 | NCBI WGS metagenome assembly ULWV01 (sample SAMEA4835820, study PRJEB28245) | human gut metagenome | biome: gut microbiome; material: fecal sample | place: Denmark | collected 2008
ATGCCTCATAGAGTTTGCAAGAACTGTGGCTCATATAACAAGAAGGAAGTTATCTCCGTTGCTGAATAATTTGAGTTTATAATTTGATAATTTATGGGAAGGATATCGGATGAGTGCCTTTGGCATACTTTCGGTGTCCTTCTTTTTTGTTGACCGATGGAAATGGTAAAAAGGTATTGATTTCTGAAATACAATCTTGTATTATGTATGAAGTGGTTGTCATAGTATGGAAGAGGAGAATATTTATGCAGGAAAAAGTTATAGTAGCTGTTGATGCCATGGGTGGAGACAATGCTCCGGCAGAGATTGTCAAAGGTGTTGTCGACGCTGTTTCACAGAATGTTAATATTGTCGTGAAGCTTGTCGGACAGGAGAGCGTTGTTTCACAGGAGCTTAAGAAATATACATACAGAGAGAATGCTATTCAGGTTGTTAATGCCACAGAGATTATCGAGACAGGTGAACCGCCTGTTATGGCTATACGCCGTAAGAAGGATTCATCGATTGTTGTGGCACTTAATCTTGTGAAAAAGGGCGAGGCAGATGCCTTTGTTTCAGCAGGAAGTTCGGGTGCTATCTTAGTTGGCGGACAGTTGATAGTCGGCAGAATCAAAGGAGTAGACAGACCTCCTTTTGCACCGCTTATCCCTACTAAGAAGGGCGTGTCACTGTTAGTTGACTGTGGTGCGAATGTTGACGCAAGACCTGCACATCTTCTTCAATTTGCCAAGATGGGTTCTATATACATGGAATATGTGCTTGGAATCAAGAATCCGAAGGTTGCGATAGTTAATATCGGAGCTGAGGAGGAGAAGGGCAATCAGCTTGTCAAGGAGACATATCCTCTGCTTAAGGAATGCAAGGAGATTAATTTTGTCGGAAGTGTTGAGGCAAGGGATATTCCGGAGGGTGATGTTGATGTTATTGTGACAGAGGCTTTTGTCGGCAATGTAATACTTAAGCTGTACGAAGGCATGGGAAGTACTCTCATTGGCATGATTAAGGCAGGCATGATGACCAGCTTAAGAAGTAAGATTGGTGCGCTTTTGGTCAAGCCTGCGCTTAAGAAAACACTTAAGAGGTTCGACGCTACCGAATATGGCGGTGCACCGATGATAGGTCTTAACGGTCTTGTAGTGAAAACTCACGGAAATGCTAAGGCTAAAGAGGTGTGTAATTCCATCCTTCAATGCATGACATTTAAGGAACAGGGAATTAACGATAAAATCAAGGCATCCATTGCGGCAGAGCAGGCGGATGCACAGGAAAATTAAGAATTTTTTAGAAAAGGAAGGAAGTATTAAAAGATGGAATTTGAAAAGTTACAGTCAATTATTGCAGAGGTTTTAAACATTGATGCTGATGAAGTTACAATGGATAAGACATTCGTTGATGACCTCGGAGCAGATTCACTCGATGTATTCCAGATTATCATGGGTATCGAGGAGGAGTTTGATATTGAGATTCCTAATGATGCTGCTGAAAATATTTCAACTGTAGCAGATGCTGTTGAGCAGATTAAGAACGCACTTAACTAATAAGAGCAGATAAGCTTAGATTTTATTAAGGAAAGAAGCCCATCATAGGTGGGCTCTTTTTCTTAATGAGTGAATTAACATAAAAAAACGGAGGCGCATGGAGTAGAGCTATGACTGATACACAGTTAGAAAAATTTGAGAAGATTATTGGTTATGAGTTTAAAAACAAGAGACTGCTTGAAAGAGCTCTCACACACAGCTCATACTGTAATGAGATTAAAAGACTTAAGAATCAGAGCAATGAGCGCCTTGAGTTCTTAGGCGATGCGGTACTTGAAGTTACCGTCAGCGACTATCTTTTTGAAAAATATCCTGATAAGACAGAAGGGGAGCTTACAAAGCTTCGTGCGAGCATAGTATGTGAGCCGACACTTGCACTGTGCAGCAGGCAGATTAAGCTTGGTGAGTGGATACTTCTAAGCAAAGGAGAAGAGCATACCGGAGGAAGAAACAGAGATTCCATAACATCAGATGCGATGGAGGCAGTTATCGGAGCTATATATCGTGATGGTGGATTTGAGCCGGCGCAGAATTATATCAGAAAGTTCATTCTCGATGATATAGACAATAAAAAGCTGTTCTATGACAGCAAGACAATATTACAGGAGCTTCTTCAAAAGGATAGTGGCTTTGAACCGGAATATGAGATTACCGGTGAGAGTGGTCCTGACCATGACAAGCATTTCACGGCTGTTGTCAAGTGTGACAAGAATGTGATCGGTGAAGGTGAAGGACATACCAAGAAAGCTGCACAGCAGGCAGCAGCATACAATGCTATTTTAAAAATAAGACAGCAGAAATAAGGATATTAAAATTATGTATTTGAAATCCATAGAGGTACAGGGATTTAAGTCTTTTGCCAACAGGTTAGTATTTGAATTTCACAATGGCATAACAGGTATTGTAGGGCCTAACGGAAGCGGTAAAAGCAATATAGGAGATGCAGTAAGGTGGGTGCTCGGTGAGCAGAGTGCCAAGCAGCTTCGAGGCGGCAAGATGGAGGATGTCATTTTTGCCGGTACGGAGCTTCGTAAACCTGTGAGCTATGCATCGGTGGCTATAACTATCGACAATTCGGATCATGCCCTTCCGATTGACTTTGATCAGGTCACTATTACAAGAAAGGTATTCCGCTCAGGTGAGAGCGAATATATTATGAACGGCTCGGCTTGCAGGCTCAGGGATATTAATGAGCTGTTTTATGATACCGGAATCGGCAAGGAAGGCTATTCCATCATCGGTCAGGGTCAGATTGACAGAATACTAAGCGGCAAACCTGAAGAGCGCAGGGAGCTTTTCGACGAAGCGGCAGGTATTGTGAAGTTTAAAAGGCGAAAAGCAGCGGCACAGAAGAAGCTTGACGATGAGAGCAACAATCTTGTGCGCGTGAACGATATTTTAGCAGAGCTTGAAAAGCAGGCAGGCCCTCTCGAACATCAGGCAGAGAAGGCTAAGCAGTTTCTAAGACTTCGAGATGAACTTAAGAAGAATGATGTGAATCTTTTTCTTATTGAGGCGGATGAGTTTAAAGCAGAGCTTGAGAAGTTCAACGAAGCATTTTCCGTGACGGACACGGAATTAAAGGCAGCGCAGGGCGAGTTTGAAAAGTCAGGCGTGGAATATGATGCGAACGAAGCGAAGCTTGCAGATTTAAATCGTACGATTGAGGAAAACAGCGGCATTGCGAATCAGGCACAGATAGATAAGAACAGGCTTTCAAGCCAGATAGACCTGTTAAATGAACAGATTAAGTCTGTGCTTGCGAGTGACGAGCAGTTTAACAGGCGGCTTGATGCAATAAATGAGCGTCTGTTAGATTATGATGAAGAAAAGAAAAGACTTATAGCTGACAGATTTAAGCTGACAGACCACCTTGACGATATGAAGTCAGAATGCAGCGAGATGGACTTGCAGGTAAAAAAACTCGGCGATGAGATTACGCAGCTTGAAACGGCGGTTGAAGGCTGTAAAAATGACATCATAGACAATCTTAACGAGCGTGGTCAGATGAAAGCGAAGCTGCAAAAGAATGTAACACTTCTTGAGCAGGTCAACATCCGTAAATCTGAGCTTACAAGGCGGCTTATCAACTGTAAAAGCGAAGAAGATACACAGAAGCAGAGTCTTGACATGCTCCAAAAGGAGCTTAATACAGTAAGGGAAGAACTGACATCATTAGGGGAGAGCCTTTCCGATAAGGAGAAAAATCAGCTTCTTGTCCGTGATGCAATCAATAAGCTTAACAATGACATAAATGGGCTTAACCGCATTGTTATGGGCGAGACTTCAAGACTCGAATCGCTCAGAAACATCACTGAAAGATACGATGGTTACGGCAACAGCATCCGGAGAGTGATGGAGCGCAAGGAGAGCAATAAGGGCATTGTCGGCGTTGTTGCGGATATCATAAAGACCAAGAAGCAGTATGAGACAGCTATAGAGACAGCCCTTGGCGGAAGCATTCAGAACATTGTTACAGATAATGAGGACACGGCGAAGGAGCTTATCGCTTTCCTGAAACAGAATAAATACGGACGTGCCACTTTTCTTCCTCTTTCAGCGATAAGCGGGAGAGATGTCAAGGTAGATTCTGCACTTACCGGAGAAAAAGGCGCAATAGGTTTTGCCAACCAGCTTGTCGAGTGTGACAGAGAGTTCGATGAATTGGCGAGATATCTTCTCAGAAGGATTCTTGTTGTAGACCATATCGACAATGCTCTGGCGATAGCGAGAAAGTACAGACATTCGCTTAGAATAGTCACACTTGAGGGCGATATGTTAAGTCCAGGCGGTTCAATGTCCGGAGGTGCGTTTAAGAACAGCAGTAATCTTCTTGGCCGCCGCAGAGAGATAGAAGAATTGGAAGCTTCGATATCGCAGAATGAGACAAAGCTTAAAAATTCCGAAGCAGAGCTTGCGTCAAAAAAAGAGACGCTTGGCAGTCTAAGAACTGAGATAGAACAGATTAAGTCAGCGATACAGGATAAGCAGCTCGCGGAAAATACTGCTGCCATGAATTGCGATACGGCTGCTAAGAAGCAGGAAGAGTTAAAAAGAGCTTATTCGAACAGCAGGCGTGAATCTGACGAGATTGAAAATACGATAATCCAGATAAATGCCGAGGTTGATGCATGCAAGGCAGCACTTACGGAATCGGAGAGAATTGATAAGGAGCTTACCGAAAAGATTAATAATTCCAATACGGATATCGAGAAGAAAAAAAATGACCTTGCATTAAAGCAGTCAGAGTCACAGAACCTTCATATCAAGCTTTCTAACTTTACGCAGCAGGATAATTATGCGGAAGAAAATATAAAGCGTGTTTTAAGAGAAATTTCAAAGCTCAACGAGGAAGCAGAAGAGATTAAGGAAAGTCTTGGGTCAGCAGGTGACGAGATAAATGAAAAGAAGGATAATATAGCAAAAATCAGTGAGACAATAGTCCAGGCGGAGAAAAAAATCGCTGAATATGCCAAGCTCACCGAGGATGAGCGCCTTTGTCGAGACAAAGTTCAGGAAAAACAGCGTGAGCTCTTTGACAGGAGAGAAGAGATATCAGGACGTATCAATGAGCTTGACAAGGAGTGCCTAAGACTTTCGGGAAAGATTGAGAGAATTGAGTCGACAAGAGATGAGCGCATAGATTATATGTGGAATGAATACGAGCTTACTCTTATCCGTGCTGCCGAGCTTCGTGACGAAGAAATGAAGAATTCGGATATTCTCAGAAAGAATATAAATTCATTGAAAGCGGATATAAAAAAGCTGGGCGATGTCAATGTCAATGCGATTGAGGATTATAAAGATGTGTCTGAAAGGTATACATTCCTAAAGACTCAGCATGACGATCTCATTACAGCCAGAGATACGCTTATCAAGGTTATTGAAGAACTTGATACCGGAATGAGAAATCAGTTCATTGAGAAATTTCAGGATATCAAGGTTGAGTTTGACAAGGTTTTTAAGGAATTGTTCGGTGGCGGAAGGGGAACACTTGAGCTTGAGGAGGATGCAGACATTCTTGAAGCGGGAATCAGGATTATTTCGCAGCCACCCGGAAAAAAACTTCAGAATATGATGCAGCTTTCCGGCGGTGAAAAGGCTCTGACTGCGATATCACTATTGTTTGCTATCCAGAATCTTAAGCCATCACCGTTCTGTCTTTTAGATGAGATTGAGGCTGCACTTGACGATTCGAATGTTGACAGATATGCCAAGTATCTGCATAAGCTCACTAAAAATACGCAGTTTATCGTCATAACTCATAGACGAGGTACAATGGCGGCTGCCGACAGACTGTACGGAATAACAATGCAGGAAAAGGGCGTGTCAACACTTGTATCGGTTGATCTTATAGAGGATCAGTTAGACGATAAGCCCAAGCAGGCTTAGCAACATGCAGTCTGATAAGAAGGAGGATTAAATAATGGCAGGTTTTTTTAAAAAGCTTGTGTCAGGTCTTACAAAGACCAGAGATAATATTGTGCATGGAATAGACAATGTTTTTTCAGGTTTTTCAAAGATTGATGATGATTTTTATGAAGAACTCGAAGAGACACTCATAATGGGAGATATTGGTGTCAACACAACTGAGGAGATAATTGAAAATCTCAAAGAGAAGGTAAAAGAAAATCATATAAAAGAGCCGGCAGCGTGCAAGGAGCTTCTTATAAATACAATCAAGGAACAGATGGATTTAGGCGAGAACGCTTACGAATTCGAGAACCGCAAGTCGATAGTGCTTGTAATAGGTGTAAACGGAGTCGGGAAGACGACATCTATCGGCAAGCTTGCAGCACAGCTTAAAGCTCAGGGAAAGAAGGTTGTGCTTGCGGCTGCTGACACCTTCAGGGCAGCAGCCATCGAGCAGCTTACAGAATGGGCTAACCGCTCCGGCGTTGATATTATTTCGCAGAGCGAAGGCTCTGACCCGGCAGCCGTTATATATGATGCTATTTCGGCAGGAAGGGCAAGAAATGCCGATGTAATTATATGCGATACAGCAGGAAGACTCCACAATAAGAAAAACCTTATGGAAGAGTTAAAAAAGATAAACCGTATAATAGATAAGGAAATGCCGGAGGCATATAGGGAGAACCTTATTGTTCTTGACGGAACGACAGGTCAGAATGCACTGTCACAGTTAAAGGAATTCAAGGAGGCAGCCGATGTCACCGGAATTATTCTCACCAAAATGGATGGAACAGCCAAAGGTGGTATTGCAGTTGCAATTCAGGCTGAATACGGCATCCCTGTAAAGTATATCGGTGTCGGTGAGCATATAGACGATCTGCAAAAATTCAACTCACAGGATTTTGTCAATGCACTCTTTGACATTCCGGAGCAAATCTGATATAACGGATAATGTAATTAAATCTTAGGAAGAAAGAAGCGTAACGAAATGAGCGAGAATTATCTTACATTGGAAAAATTTGAGGAAGCGGCTGAGATAGTAAAGAAGGTTACACTTGAAACTAAGCTTGTATACAGTGAGTATTTCAGCAACCTTACAGGAAACAGGGTTTATTTTAAGCCTGAGAATCTTCAGTATACAGGTGCATATAAAGTAAGAGGAGCTTACTATAAGATAAGCACTTTATCTGATGAGGAGAGGGCGAAGGGACTTATAACGGCATCAGCAGGAAATCATGCACAGGGTGTTGCGTATGCAGCAAAGCTCTATGGTGTCCGTGCAGTTGTAGTTATGCCTGTCACAACACCTCTTATGAAGGTTAACCGTACAAAGAGCTATGGAGCAGAGGTAGTGCTTTACGGAAATGTATATGATGAGGCATGTGAGTATGCACTTAAGCTTGCTAAGGAGGAAGGACTTACATTTGTTCATCCTTTTGACGATTATGATGTTGCAACAGGTCAGGGAAGTATCGCAATGGAGATTATAAAGGAGCTTCCTACAGTAGATTACATATTAGTTCCAATCGGAGGAGGCGGTCTTGCGACAGGTGTTTCAACTCTTGCCAAGCTTTTAAATCCTAAGATTAAGGTAATTGGTGTTGAACCGGCAGGAGCTAACTGCATGCAGGAGTCTATAAAGGCAGGAAAGGTTGTTACACTTCCAAGTGCCAGCACAATAGCGGACGGTACAGCTGTCAAGACACCGGGAAGCAAGATTTTCCCTTATGTCAAGAAAAATATTGACGATATAATAACAATCAAGGATGAGGAGCTTATCGTAGCTTTCCTTGACGTTGTTGAGAATCATAAGATGATAGTCGAGAATTCAGGACTTCTGACTGTAGCAGCCCTAAAGCATCTCGATGTGAAGGGAAAGAAGGTTGTATCTATATTAAGTGGTGGTAATATGGATATCATAACAATGTCATCAGTTGTCCAGCACGGTCTTATTGCCAGAGGACGAGTATTCACTGTATCGGTACTTCTTCCTGATAAGCCGGGTGAGCTTGCGAGAGTTGCCGGTGTGATAGCTGAGCAGAAGGGTAACGTAATTAAGCTTGAGCATAACCAGTTCGTAAGCATTAACCGTAATGCTGCCGTGGAACTTAAGATTACTATGGAGGCGTTTGGTGAGGAGCACAGAGCACAGATTATAGAGGGGCTTAAGGCAGCAGGATATGATGCTAAGCTTATCTCAACGAGTATATAATATTAGAGTTAGTACAATATTTAAATCAGAGTAAAATGATTAAAGGACATTCTTGTTTGTAAGAGAATACTTTCAGAAGGGGTTATATAATGTTTGGCAAAAAAAGAATATCCAAGGTGCAATTTATTGCCCTTGGATTTTTAATAATCATTATTTTGGGAACATTGCTTTTAATGCTTCCTGTTTCATCAAGGGACGGTAATGCGACAAGCTTTTTGGATGCTTTGTTTACTGCGACAAGTGCGAGCTGTGTGACAGGACTTGTTGTTGTTGATACATATACGCATTGGTCGGTTTTTGGTCAGATAGTGATTATCTGCCTGATTCAGGTAGGCGGACTTGGTTTTATAAGCATAGGACTTATAATTGCTTTGCTGCTTGGACGCAGAGTCTCGTTAAGGCACAGAGGACTTATGCAGGAGAGCGTGAATACTCTTCAGATTGGAGGAATAGTCAGGCTGACTAAGAAGATGATAGTCGGCACACTGATATTCGAAGGGATAGGTGCACTGATACTGTCGATACGCTTTGCTTTTATCATGAGCCCTGCAAGGGCGGTTTTTTATGGGATATTCCATTCTGTGTCGGCATTTTGCAATGCAGGCTTTGACCTGCTTGGATGTTATGGTGAATACAATTCACTTTGCGGTTTTGAAGGTGACTGGACAATCAATCTTACCATAAGTGCATTAATCATCACAGGCGGACTTGGATTTGTTGTGTGGGATGATATATCTAAGAATAAGCTCAATATAAAGAGATACAGACTGCATTCGAAGATTGTTCTTGCTGTCACGGCTTCTCTTCTTGTCGCAGGAACAATCCTGTTCCTTATATTTGAGTGGAATAATACGATGGCTGGAATGAATGCGCCGACAAGGTTTCTGGCAGCGTTTTTTTCAAGCGTTACACCAAGAACGGCAGGCATGAATTCTGTCGATACAGGTGCGCTGACACCGGCATCTAAGCTTCTTACAATGATTCTCATGTTCATAGGCGGAAGTCCGGGTTCGACATCGGGCGGAGCTAAGACAACAACACTTTTTGTCATGGTTGCATATCTTTGGACAACAATGTGCGGAAAGTATGGAATAGATGTATTCGGCAGAAGACTAAAGGAGGATGTAGTAAGAAAGGCGGCACTGGTAATTGGCTTTAATATGCTTCTGTTTATTACAGGTGCAATGGTAATCTTTGCACAGCAGCCGGAGCTTGGCTTTTCGGATGTGCTTTTTGAAGTTATTTCGGGTATAAGTACTGTCGGAATGACAACAGGAATAACCAGATCACTTGGCACAGTATCAAGAATAGTTATTATTCTTTTAATGTATTGCGGAAGAATAGGAAGCTTATCCTTTGCGTTGTCCTTCTCGGAGAATAAGAGGGTTGTTCCGCTTCAGCAGCCGGAGGAAGAGATAAATATCGGTTAAGATAAGGGAGGAATATATTTTGAAATCATTTTTAATCATCGGAATGGGACGGTTCGGACATCATATCACGACTAATCTTGCGATGCAGGGCAGTGAAATTATGATTGTAGACACTGACCAGGCTAAAATGGAGGATCTGCTTCCGGTTGTTACGAGTGCAAAGATTGGTGACTGTACCAATGAGGAGGTTTTAAAGACTCTCGGTGTCGGGAATTTTGATATGTGCATCGTATGCATAGGCACGAATTTTCAAAGCTCACTTGAGATTACAAGCCTTCTTAAGGAGATGGGAGCAAAATATGTGGTCAGCAAAGCGACTAGGGATATCCATGCTAAGTTCCTTTTAAGAAATGGTGCGGATGAAGTCATATATCCTGACAGGGATATTGCGGAGAAGCTTGCGGTAAGCTATAGCTCGGACAATATTTTTGACTATATCGAGCTTGGCGGTGACTATGCCGTATATGAGATTCCGGTTATGAAGGAATGGGTTGGCCACTCCATAAAGGAGCTCAATTTCAGAAGCAGATATAATGTCAATATTCTGGGAACAAAATCAGGTGATGACAGAACATCGCTTATGCCTAAAGCAGATTATATTTTTGAAAAAGATGTGCATCTTCTTGTTGTCGGAACACGAGATGATGTGCAGAAAATAATCAAGAAAATATAGATTAATAGAGGATGATACTAAAAGGAGACAATAGCATGGAAGAGCGCGAGTTCAACTGGTATGCTGATTTAGGCGACGGAAACTATAAAAACCCGATTTTATATACTGATTATTCTGATCCGGATGCAATCAGGGTTGGTGATGATTATTTTATGACTGCGTCATCATTTTGCAATACTCCGGGACTTCCGATTCTTCATTCTAAGGATTTGGTAAACTGGAAGGTTATTAATTATGCGATAAAAAATATTCCATACGAGAGATATGCAATGCCACAGCATGGCTGCGGTGTGTGGGCTCCGGCAATCCGTTACCATGATGGTGAGTTTATTATATTCTTCCCGATGCCGGACGAAGGAATATTTGTAACCAAAACCAAAAATCCGTGGGGAGAATGGTCGGAACCGCATGCGATATTTGAAGGGAAGGGCTGGATTGATCCGTGTCCGTTCTGGGATGATGATGGAAAAGCTTACATGGTGTCCGCCTTTGCGAAGAGCCGTATAGGCTTTAAGAGTATTCTGCACCTTACCCAGATGAAGCCGGATTGTTCAGCACTGCTTGACGAAGGAAAACATGTTTTTGACGGCAATAAGAACAATCAGGTTACTATTGAAGGCCCAAAGCTGTATAAGAGAAACGGTTACTATTATATAATGGCACCTGCCGGCGGAGTTAAGCCGGGATGGCAGGTTGTGATGCGTTCTAAGAACATCTGGGGACCTTATGAGTATAAAAATGTGTTGGTTCAGGGAAATACATCCGTAAATGGACCTCATCAGGGTGCATGGCTTGACACGCAGACAGGAGAGGATTATTTCCTGCATTTTCAGGATGTATACGCAGCAGGAAGAATTGTTCATCTTCAGCCTGTAAAATGGATAAATGACTGGCCGGTTATGGGTGAGCAGATAAATGCTGATGCCGGACAGCCTGTCATGCAGCATAGAAAACCTGATATCGGAGAGCAGGCAGTGGAAGCGGCAGAGAATTTCAGACACGAAAATAACCTTGCCGATATATATGCTCCTGATGCGTCCGATAATTTTACAGGTGACAGGCTTGGACTTCAGTGGCAATGGAATGCCAATCATTCAGATGACTGGTACAGTATGACAGGACATGGAATAAAACTTTATCCTGTTGATAAGCCGGAGAGCACATCGATTGCTAATGTACCTAACCTGCTTTTGCAGAAGTGGATTGCACCGGAGTTTTCGGCTGTCACAGAGCTTATGTGTGCCACAGTAGAGGAAGGAAGCGTTGCGGGAATGGTTTCTCTGGGCGTTGATTATGGGGCAGCTGCCATAAGAAGGAGAGAAGGCAGTCTTAGCATTATATCTGTTTCCGGAAGCCAGACATTTAAAAATGAGAAGGCTTATTCAGAGGATAAGGTGGTGGAGCTTACCAATATTGACACCACTGTGGAGAAGGTATTTTTCAGAAACAGGGTTGAGTCATTGCCGGTGGTCGAAAAAAATGTAACCAGAAATATGATATATCTTGATTACAGTCTTGACGGTACGAATTATGAGAATGTCTTGGCATATGAAGCCACTGCAGGCCGCTGGGTAGGCGTGAAAAACGGAATTTTCTGCTGCCATGAAATTAAGCAGGATGAGTTTAATGCGGCCGGTAGTTGTGAAGGAAAGAAAAGAACTGGAGCATTGTTTAACTGCTTTAGGATAACGGAGCTTTCAAAATAATAGTAATAATAATTATTATTATCCTGTAGGGACTTTCTTTTGCATGATTTAAGAAAAAAGTCGGTGCAGGTTATATTAAATGTACAAAAAACTGTTGAAATTGCACAATTCTTACTTTTTGCGGTTGATGGATTTGAGACAAAGTTATATAATACAAGCATGCCGATGTTAAATTTTACACAATTTTTGACATAGGATATATATTTTTTTAGTATTATATTTTTCAGCCGTCTGGCAGAATTGGAGGACTATGTATGATTAACATTCCTGAAATGAAGGTAGGAATTGTAGCGGTATCAAGAGACTGCTTTCCGGAGTCTTTATCAGTAAATAGGAGAAAGGCACTTGTCGATGCATATGCTGCTAAGTATGACAGCAAGGATATATATGAATGTCCTGTATGTATAGTTGAGAGTGAGATACATATGGTACAGGCACTTGAGGATATTAAGAAGGCAGGCTGCAATGCACTCTGTGTATATCTTGGAAATTTCGGCCCGGAGATTTCAGAGACACTTCTTGCTAAGCATTTTGAAGGTCCTAAGATGTTCGTTGCGGCAAGTGAAGAGAATATTGCTACACTTTCAAGCAATCGTGGAGACGCATACTGCGGTATGTTAAATGCAAGTTATAACCTGAAGCTTCGTAATATCAAGGCATATATTCCTGAGTATCCTGTTGGAACTGCAGAGGAATGTGCAGATATGATTCATGATTTCCTTCCTATTGCAAGAGCAGTATACGCACTCAACAACCTAAAGATTATAAGCTTTGGTCCTAGACCGCTTAATTTCCTTGCATGTAATGCGCCTATCAAGCCTTTATATGACCTTGGAGTAGAGATTGAAGAGAATTCTGAGCTGGACCTTTTCGAGAGCTTTAACAAGCATGCAGGAGATACGAGAATCCCTGAGGTTGTCAAGGACATGGAGGCTGAGCTTGGAGCAGGAAATAAGAAGCCGGAAGTGCTTGAAAAGCTTGCACAGTATGAGTTAACACTCCTTGACTGGATAGAAGCACATAAAGGCTACAGAAAGTATGTTGCGATAGCAGGAAAGTGCTGGCCTGCATTCCAGACACAGTTCGGATTTGTTCCATGTTATGTCAACAGCCGTCTCACAGGAAGAGGAATCCCTGTATCATGTGAGGTTGATATCTACGGAGCACTCAGTGAGTTCATCGGAACAGTAGTATCGGAGGATGCCACAACACTTCTTGATATCAATAACACTGTACCGGCAGAGCTTTATGATAATGATATCAAGGGTAAGTTCAATTATACACTAAATGATACATTCATGGGCTTCCATTGCGGAAACACATCATCTAAGAAGCTTTCATTCTGCGAGATGAAGTATCAGCTTATCATGGCAAGATCACTTCCTATTGAGGTTACAAATGGAACACTCGAAGGAGATATCGTACCGGGTGATATTACATTCTATCGTTTGCAGAGCACAGCAGATACTAAGCTTCGCGCATATATAGCCCAGGGTGAGGTTCTTCCTGTTGCCACACATTCATTTGGTTCAATCGGTGTGTTCGCTATTCCTGAGATGGGACGTTTTTACCGTCATGTACTTATTGAGAAGAACTTCCCACATCATGGAGCAGTTGCATTCGGACACTATGGCAAGGCTCTTTTCGAAGTATTTAAGTATCTTGGAGTTCCTGTAGAGGATATCAATTTCAATCAGCCTAAGGGTATGTTATATCCTACGGAGAATCCATTTTGTTAATAGGATGAATAATTGTAACTGTTCAGAGCCAAGCAAAATTTCATAAAACAGGT
>ULWV01017796.1_pt1 | contig 13723 bp, 20 predicted proteins | sample 1960651 | NCBI WGS metagenome assembly ULWV01 (sample SAMEA4835820, study PRJEB28245) | human gut metagenome | biome: gut microbiome; material: fecal sample | place: Denmark | collected 2008
GTAGATAAAAAAGCGCACAAATTCTCTTCTGAGAACATGTGTGCTTTCATAGCTTATATCCTTTAAATTATCTTTATGAATTATATTATCGAAGCCAAAAGCCTATTGTATCCTGCTCCTGCTTACAAAATCATATTCTGTAACGGTGCTTCTGCACCGATGGCCAGCTTCATGCCGCCTGATTAGCTTAGATATTATACTGCAAAAATATAGTAAATGCAATACTGCAAAAAGTCCATACGCTGTCTAATATTTTTCAAGCTCGATGATAACGGCCTGTATCAGCTTTGTGATATTAAGGTCTGCCACTCTGCTGTTTACTACGACAGCATTTTCCCCTGTAGCTGCCTTGTCCGCACCTGCCTTAAGCATTGCACTTGTAGCTACCGTGTTGGTTCCGACTGCTGTTATGCAGGAATCAGGAATATTTTTTTTAATCGCAGTGATGAGCTGCTTTCCTATTCCGCCACCCTGGGCATCAATTACAAGTATATTCATGATATTAATCTCCATCATCGTATAAGTACTGCGGTCTACTCAAGTATCTTAATTTTATACGGCATCCTGACATCCGTCTTTTCCATATTGTCCCATACATGAGTTACATACTCATCAGGTGTACCGAGATTTTCAAAATTCTCAACCTGTAAACGATATTCTCAATCTGCTTTATTTTCACTCTTATATCCAATATGAGCATGACTCAATCTCCTAAAGCCTGCTTCTCATTTTCAATAACCTCACCAAGCGTAATTCCCTCCTGCGTTTTCCACATTCTATTACCGCTTGTACTATTCCCTGTTATCAAATCAGAAGCCCCGGAAGGTGATGAAAACAGCTCATCCCTGACAAAAATGCCATCCTTAATAGTTCCATCAGCAATTAACTGTTCACGCCTTTTCTTAGCCCATGGTGGTGTTGACTTGGTGTTAGTTTCCCTTATTTTGCTGCCTTTTAGGACAACATACCCTTCAAGTGTCCTTACCATTCTTGCATCAACTGTATTGGCTTTATTTTTTATGTAAAATATCTGCTTTCCCGACAAGTCATCCGAAGCACTATCTTTTTTCACCAGTGGTTCAAAAACCTTATGCCCCATTCCAAATGTGAGAACGGTTACATTGTCAATAAAATCCTCCATTTCAGCCTGCTCATCAATAGCTATTGCCGCTGATGCCGGCTTTTGAGTGTTCATCACATCATATCTGTCCACCTGTATTGCAATATCATACAGACGACCCTCAAGATATTTCACATGTGCCTTGTTAAAATGCTCATCCTGACTCACAAAAACCACCGCTTCATTCCAATAATCTTTCTTGTCCTCATGCTCCTTCAGGCGTGTATAAGCATTCTCTGTTTCTCCGACATATACAACCGGTCTTCCACTGCCATCTCCGTCCCCGAACAACAAATAGACTGCCGGTCTTTTCAACTCTTCAATATCCGCACATTCTTTATATAATTTTCGCGGAATCCGATATGCCTTCGTGGTTCTCCCCGCCAAAGTGCAAATCCACCTTCCGGCAACATCTCCATCCATCATAAAAATTTTAAGACTTTTTCCTCTCGCCATATTTATTCTCCCACTAAGATATACATTTTCTCCCTATCATATTGTTCATATTAATAAGTAACTTTCAACTCAATTTCCCACAATACAAAAACAGACGGCATATCATATTTGATATGCGCCGTCCTTCTTCTAACACTATACTGACTATTTATCGTCTGTTTCTCTTTGCGGGTAAGTCAAACCCGAACTGATTTTCTCATCAATGCAGGCATTTATAAACTCTGTCAAAGTCTTATATCCATTACTTTTTGCAATCTGCGTCAGACGTTCCTTTTCCCGGATTTTCTGAGTATAGTTATTCTGTCATAATTCTCTTTCTGATATCTGTTGATATAATCATACGCATCTTTTTTTGTATAAGCCATTCAAACTGACTCCTCTCGATATGCGCATAGTATAGTTATAACTATAGATAATAAAAAAGAGCGCGAGACGGGAATCGAACCCATCCCATCCTTTGTATAGATAATAAGCTGATGCAAGTTTATTGTCAATATAAAATAGACTAACTATTAAAAGTTAAGTCTATAGAAAAGGTAAAGAATGGCTAAGAATATATAATACGAGAAGAAGATGTTAAAGATAGTTACTCTCTCGCTTGGGGGATAAAATAAAATGGCTAAATCTATAAAGAATTCAACTTCAATGTCTTGGTTCTGTGTAATTAACAATCCGCAAGAACATGGTTATAACGGAACGTATAAAGAGATACTTGAAAAGATTGCACAAATTTGGATTATAGACGAATATCGTGCTTGTGCTATGACATATTGTGTATCAGAAGCTGGATTGCACCATGTTCATATGGTTCTGTCTGATGATACATCACATAGATTCAGCTATATTAAAAAGCTCTACCCTATGGCACATTGTGAGGAAACACTTGGCTCAAAGAAGCAGGCAGAGGATTACATATATAAAAAAGGTGTCTTTGAGGATGCTACCGAAAAGATACTTGAAATATATACGCATGGAGAAATTAAAGGTCGCCAGGGTAAGCGCAATGACCTTGATAGAATTAACCAGTATTTACAGGAAGGTTTTACACCGTCAGAGATTTTCAAGCTCAATTTATCATATAGACGTTATGAAAAAATAACAAGGGATGCTTATTTTGAAATGAAGCGTCAAAGCGTTCCTGTTTTCCGTGATGTCTATGTTGAATGGCACTGCGGGGCTGCCGGAACTGGTAAGTCTCACGAATACGTCAATCTCTGTAATGAATATGGACGTGATAATGTGTACTTCGCAAATGATTATGATAATGGCGGCTCAGGTCTTTTCGATAAATATAATGCTGAGAGTATTGTATTTATTGATGAGTTCAAAGGTCAAATCACTTTTACCAAATTGTTAAGCCTGCTTGATGGGTATACTTCGCAGGTTCATTGCAGGTATAACAATGTGTACATGTTATGGGACAAGGTTTATATCTCCTCTATCTTCCCTCCGGAACTACTTTATAAAAAAATGGTACAGGAGGATACCAATATTGACACTGTTGAGCAGTTAAAAAGGCGAATTGATAAAATAGTGTATCACTATAAAAGTGGCAATCAGTTTAAGAAATATGAAATGAACATGAAGGACTATGTCAGCTATGACATATTAAAAGTTAATGCTTTAGGCTATGATGACGGTTTTTTCAATATGGATTGCAATGAGCCGTTACCATTTACTTAACAGGAGGTAAAAATGGATAATGTTGTTTATGGTTTGATTAATTATGGAAATAAAGAAGTTTCTGAAAGTGCTAAAAGCTCTTATAATTATATTCAGGATGATATACAGGATATTAAGAAGCGCTATATTACATTAGGTTTTCATTTGGCAGAATTTGACCGTTATGAATATTATAAAGAGTTTGGATTTTCGTCATTGCAGGAATTTGTCTCTAGTAATTTCGGAATAGAAAAATCTTCATTGTCACATATTCTAAGTGTATTTTATAGATTTGCTGATTCTGATAATGGCATAACTGGAAAAGTTTATAAAAACTGGATAGATGAAAAGTATAAAGAATATTCTTACAGCCAGCTTTGTGAAATGGTGCAGCTTAAAGATAGTGAATTATTAAAAATTAGTCCTCAAATGTCTGTGCGTGATATCAGAGATTATAAAAAAAGTTTGAAAAAGAAAAATTGTTGCGACGTCGCAACAAATGAAAAAGTTGAGCAAAAAGTATTGACAAATCAAGTAAACTGTGATTCAGAAATTCAGCGTGCTTTTGATGAGCGTTATCAGTTAAAAACTGGTAACGATTTATTTGTTGATATTATGGAATGTTTGAAAAATAATATTAAAAATGTGGATAAAACATCGGCAATTATAAAACTTCTTAATGGCTGCGGAATATAAACTTGTAAATTAAATTTTTGTGTGATAATATAAAAAAAGAGGGACGGCTTAGATAGGTCGCCGTCCTTCTTATATCCCCACTGACTTAGTCAGTTCTAGTTATCTTCGATACCCTTTTGAGTATCATCAATAAGCTTATTTGCCATTTCAGAAGCTTTTTCATATTCTTTATTATCCAAAGCTTGCTTTAGGTCCTTTAAATCTTGTAATAAACGTCTTAAGTAGCTCTTAAATACACTCATTTCTTCCGACATTATTTTCTCCTTTCTCCAGCGGCTTTGCCTATCCTCTGCTTTTTGGTTATTGTCTTTCGACAATATTATTATATAATATAGTTAAAACTATGTCAATATATATTTGAAACTATATTACATATTGTTAATTTTCTCATCAATGCAGGCATTGATAAACTCTGTAACCGTTCTATATCCATTGTTTTTTGCAATCTGTGTTAAACGCTCTTTTTCCCCTGGTTTCCTTAATATTGTAATTCTGTCATAATTTGCTTTTTGGTATCGGTTTATATAATCATAAGCCTTTTTTTTATTTTCTTCCATGTAAATTACCTCCTTCTATTTATGGTTATACTATAGCATAGTTGTAACTACTTTGCAACATAAGCTTTCAGCGGCTTAAGTGTACATTATAATGATTAGAGTTTGTCAATAAAAATACTCGTTTTCGATACGCTTTTTGTATCGAAAAAGGAAGATTTTTATTTACAAACTCGCCCCGGACGGCAGCCAGCCTACACACTGTTATTCGGGTGCTTGGATGAACGCAGTTCTTTCAAGCGCCCTTGATTACCCCTTGTGTGTGGTGGCTGATTCGCTTCTGGCTATCTGGAATAATCAAACACCAACAAATTCTTCCCCCTATGGGGGGGGGACTTAGGGGGCAATGTGAGCAATAAAGTTGCAGATTGATAATTATTAGAATATAGAAAACCAAAGGCAATCCCGGAAGACAAGACCCGGAACGGGACGCAGTCGGGGTTCGCCGATGAGATTCCTAATAAAAATAATATTATATTTACAGTAAAAATAATTATCAAAAAAATAAAAGAAGTTGGGGTTAGTATTACCCCCAACTTCCAAACAAAAACAAAATTCTAAAAAAGTCCCTGTTTATGGGGCTTTCCGGACTTAAAATTTGTAATGAAGTAAATTACAACTTCCAAACAAAATTACAAAAAAATAAATCAACTTCCAAACAATCAAGAAAGTTGATTTATTTTAATTAGTGATTTTTAAAATAAAATGCTATAATATCGTTCATAATTTCGTTGTACTTTTTATTTTCGATAACCATTTCTCTTTTTATCAATTCATACTGCTCTTTAGACAGTTTAATTTCTTTAACAGGACCCTTTTGAAATTTACCGGAAAACATTAAAAGTACTAACCTTACTAATTTATATGCAAGGTAGATTATAAAAAATAGAATTGCTAATAGACATATTTTTGTAAATATAAAGTACATAATTTGTGCTGTCAAAGTTTTTTCTCCCTTAGTCATATATTTTATTTTTATATTACTTTCCATAGCTTAGATAATAAATCCTGTTATGAAATCTTGTGTTTACTTTCTGTGTTCCGAGAAATTAATGATTCTTTATTCTTGGCAGCTTCATAGTCTTCTATATATTTTTTTATTATATAAGCTGCTATGTTGCTTCTTGTTCTTCCTTCGTTTGTTGCAATTTCATCAAGTTTTTTTAGAGATTCTTCATCAAGAACTACCTGCACAATAGGTTTTTTCGTTGGCATAAAATTTCCCCCTTTGAAATTTTTTCAAAAAGGTATTGACAGTTAATAACTTTTAGTATATAAATATAATTGTTATTAAGAGTTAATAACCTTTAGTAACTTGTCATCGCATAGGTTGGCAACCTTTAAAAGCCAGAGCGTGAGGGAGAACGGCAGGACTTGAAGTATGAGCAACTTACTTCCTGCTACCCTCACAAAAGTAATCACATGTATTTTATCAAACAGGAAAGGAAAAGGCAATAACAAATTGCCGGGGGAAGAAATGACATTATTTGAAAAGTTTGAAGAAGTAGTTCTTTCGAATGTCAAAAATGATAATTTGAGAGATCTTATACTTAAGCATTGTTGTTCTGAGGTTATAAAAGATTTTCGTTTCATTGAAAGTGACCTTGTTACATCAATATTTACTTATGAGAACAATCTTAATCTAAAAAATGCTGAGATTGTAATTGCTGCAATTATAGACAATATCTATACCGATATGGAAACGATTTTGTCTAATAAATGTGATGATTTAGCTTTAAAATATTATACTTCATCTTTGAAATTTAATTTGGAAGCTTTAAGAAAACGATTTTATGATTCCATTGTTTATCAAGCAATTCGTGAACATGCCAGCATAGATGACTTAGGAAAATGGAAACTTGACATGGAGTATTAAATGCTTACATGTTATCCATTTATTATTTATACAGTCATATATGTTTTATCACTCATAATCATAATCGTGATTATGTGCATATTTAAAAAGTAAATGGGTAGTTTATATCCCGGATAAAAAAGCCACTAATAGATGCATGAGCTTTACAAGTAGGGACTTGGCACCGTATAAAGGCTTTCTCTTCCCCTAAAAATAAAAAAGAAAAGAGGACAAGAACATGAAAAAGATTTTAGGTTACAGAAAATTCAACTCTAAGAAGGGTACACCGGTATGTTTAGTATCCTATCAGGAAGATTATTCAGATTATGACAAGGAGCATTCAGAGGAGCTTGCAGGCTCAAAGATAACCAATGCAATGGTATTCGGTGATGATGGTAAGGTCTTTACGCAGAATTGCATCGGCAAGGAGCTGCAGGGATTTGTTGGTTTCAGCAATGGCAGCACTATTATTCAGAATCCAACTATTAAATAGGTGGCCGCATGATTAGTGTTGTTCTTTTAATAATGATTACATTCTCGTTTTGCTATTGTGTAAAAGGCACAATAGACCATATCAGAGGAAAGAGGTAATGAAAACCAATAATAATTGGATTTATGACAACAGATATTTACTGTTAATCTTTTGTGGATGCGTTGGTATTGTGATTGCATCCTGTATATTCGTGTAGGAGGTAAGCTTTGATGGTGGCAATCAGGAAGATTTTTAGAAAAACAATTACATATATTTTAATTGGTGTCCTGATTGTCACCTCTCTTACATCTTTATTTACATCTGATGTATATGCGGATGAAATTACTACGGATGATAATCCTTATAAAGGTAATCCTGATAATGTTTTCGATTTAATGAAAAACTCTTGGATTTATACAGTAACACAGCTTGGTTTTTTTGTAAACGATATGTGTACTTTTGATTTGAACAGTATCGGTGTCGGTGCTTGTCAAAATAAAATTGACTATGAGGAATGGCTTTCAGGTCATAATATGACAACGGATGATGTTGTCGATTCCTATGATGCAAGTACCGGGACTGTTAATTTATCTATAAATTATGTGAAAAATGTATATAACGATGTGCTAGATGCGGTGCAGGAAGATGAAGGATGGTATTGGTCATCTGGAAAGTCTGGATTGAATTATTTTAGAAAATTTACAGATATAAATTACAGAGAGTTAAGTAAATTATCTAAGGATTCAAAATATTATATAATTATTCCTTTAATAAAAAAAAATGGAGAAAATTATCAATTAGACAATTCAAATGTTTATATGAGATTTTTTCCTTTTAAATATAATTATTTATACTTTAGGGATGGTAAGACATATAATGAGATTTTTAATTGTGTCACAGCAGATGAAAAAAACTTTATAAATAAATCTTTTTATATATGTGATTCATGGCTAGTTGATACGTATAATGGTGATACTTTATCTTCATGGAAGAATTTTGTTGCAACTTTGAAATGGCAATCTGGTTCGTCATCTTATACATATAGATATCATAATATCAATTATTCTCAAACACAAAAGTTTGAATTAATAAATATTAATAGATATGATGGCGTATCTCCAATATATGGAAAAGTAGATAGTGAATATTTATATTTTGGTGCAAATTTAGATATAAATAATTTTCCAAAATTTTTTTGTGAAAACTTTATATATGGTGTAAGACAAAGAATTTTTAATAATCAGGAAGCCGTAAATAGGTTTGATAATGGTGCAAATATTCTATTATCATCAATAAATGAAAATATAAAAACAATAAGTATTAAGCTTGATGACCTCAATCGTGACTGGTTAAAAGTCAATAATGAAATCAAAGATCTTATTGATGATTATATGCAGGATTTTCAGGACTACACTGATAAGCAGGATAAAATTGATGCAGCTATCTCCTCTACCCTGACTACCATGAATGAGAACCTTGCCGCTGGCAAGGAGGACTTGATTGGAGCTATTAAGGAAAGTTCAGCGGTTCAGCAGTTATGGCTGGAGCGAATTTATAATAAAGAAGTAGAGATATATACAAAATACCTTGAAGAAAATGAACAGACACAGGCTGTACTGGTAGGTATTGCAAATCAGATGAAAGAATATTTTGATTCCAGTTTGAAGAATCAAGGTAATTATTTAACTTATGAACAGTTTGCGGCATACGCTCAACAGATAATAGACGCAATTAACAATTCCGGTGGCAGCTCCGGAACCGGAACAGATGGCTCTGCTGTAGATATGAGCACTGTTGATGAGTACATAAAAAAGATATATGAAAAGGAAGTCAATTTATATGATGAATTGCAGGCAATAAGCAAGAAGCTTGATAACATCAATGATAACCTGACCAAGTATTTATGGAATACCGATAAGTCAATTCCTTTTCTTGCCGATATTGCAAATCTTATTAAAGACGGATTTGAGAAGTGCTCTGCCCCACTTGATATATTATCAGAGAAATTGGATGAGTTAATTAATCTTGCTAAAAGTATTCTTGCCGTTCTCAGCTTGAACACTTTGATTGATTCATTTGACCGCACCAAGTCGGATGACGAAGAGGAAAATGTAAGTATTTTTACCTTAGTCAAGATGATTATGTACCTGGTACTAATACTTGGTTCACTCGTTGCTTTATTTTTGAAGATACTTCAATATATCATTCTTATGTTCCAGATTCCGGCGGAGCCGGCACTGTTTAATGAGAATATCCTGCTTGGCTGGAATTATGCAAACAGTATATGTATTCCGGGGACAAGCTTTTCAATAATCGCTTTTCTAAGGTTACTGATGTATATAACTGTAATATTTACAGTTGTCAAAGTTTTGCGCAGGGAGATAAATAACGGCAGTATAGGAGTTATTAAATGAGAACAAACAAGTATCTGAATAATTACATAATCGGAATTGCCCTGTTTATTGCGGTCTGCGCAGTAAATACATGCATGTATTCTGTTCATGTTTCGGCTGATGAAATAACAACGGTTCCTGATTCCGGAATTGATACAACTGATGATTCGTCAATTTTCGGATGGATAAAAAATACTGTTGATACCCTTTTCAGCACTTTAAGAGGTGCAGAGGACGCTGTCACTCAGACCTATAAACAGATAGTGCGTTTTAAAGACACTATTCAAGTAATGATTGATAATATGGGTAATGGTTCATCCGGCACATATACAGGTGTTCCGGTTACCGAAGCAATCGGAACGATTCGTTTCTGTATAGGTGATACCCTTTTTTATGCAATCTATCTCTCAATACTGTTTGGAATTTTATTTACCCTTGTCAAACTTGGCAAGGTGGTAATCGAACAGATTACAAAAATAGGAAACAGTTTCACATCACTGGGTGGTAAAACCGCTATATTTAATAAAATCAAGAATTTATTCAAAGGTTTTTAACGTGTTAACTCTTGCAAGGTTAAAAATATATACAAATTAAAAAGGAGGATAATAACATGCCGAAGTTTATTCCAGCACTTATTTCAGTTGTTGCTGAGGGTGAGCCAGTAGCCGGAGCAACTCTCCAGTTGAACTTTGATCCCTCGCAGATGTTCGCCTATACGAACGTCATTACCAACAGCATGATGCCGTTGGTGTATATCAGTGCAGGCTTTGCACTTGGTTTTACAATCATTTACAGTTTAAAGAATGCCTTTTCCGGCAGACTTTAGAGCTGGTTTGTATTGATAAATTCATCACCGCCCCGCTTTTTGGGGTGGTGATGTAATCTAATACAGGGGGAATTTACATGGACATATATTATAAAATTTTGAATCTGATATTAGACATAATTTTTGTTGTCATAATGTCGGTTTTTTTTTATGAAGAATTTCTATTTGAAAAGGAGAAATTAAAAGTGAAAAACTACTTTAAGAAATTTAAGAACATCTTAAAGCCTATTCTGATTTTTATTGCTTCATTTATCATTGTTTTCTTGATTTTACTGACTGCGTTGTTTATCAAGACATACGCTGCGGAACCAGAAACTGATGTGACTGAAAGCGAAGCCGTAACAGAAATTGAAACTGTGAGTTTAAAAGATGAGGAGCTTTCAAGCATAAGTGATGAAATCGAAAGCATATTAAATGACAGCACTGATAGTGATAAATCAGAATTGTCTGATGAAAAACTTGAAAGTACATCGGTAGATGGCTCAGACAAGCCAACAGATAAAACTATTATCGTTTATCAGCTTCCGGCACAGACACAGACCGCGCTTGAGACTGAACCCGAAACACAGGCTGTTATTTACAGCTCAATAGATGAGTATGTTGAGAAGGAGACGCCTGCTCTTACATATTCTGAATATATGATTATGAAAGAGATAAAAACGCAGAATGTATTGTTGCTTTTTATTCTTGGTCTTGAATTTATAATTATGATTTCAGCATGGAGAAAGAAGAGGTGATTCCATGATACAGTTATTGTTGATTTTTATTTTCTTTACAATCATACAGTTTATTTTACAGCTTATGATTAAAAAGAAATGGGGAGGTCGTAGAAGATGATAAGTGCAATTTTCACATTTATGGTTATTATTCTGGCTTGTGATGTCGGAATAGAAGCTGTTGTTCAGGCTAATAAAATATGGAGGGTAAGACGTAAATGATTATTTATATGTATGAAGAGATAAATTACAATCTCATTTTTGGCATTGTGATAGCTGTTTATCTCATTATCAGAATGTCAACTGCATGCATTGAAGCAATGACTATTGTAAGAGGAGGAATTGACTGATGTACTATGTTATTACCAAAAGTGGAATGAAGAGCAGCTCTTCACTTGAAAAACTTAATAACATGCTCGACGCAAAGCTTGAGGATGAGGAATTTAAATGTTGTGGTGCAGATAAAATTGTGGAGCTTGATGACGTAGATCTTGAATTTATCAGGGACAAGCGTCGCATGTCTGCAATAGCTTTTCAGAATTTTTTTATGAAAGATACCCGCCCTACCATGTATTTTATTGTCCAGCTCATCATTATGTTTATCATATTGATAGGTGTGTTCAGCAAGTGAGGTGATTATATGGCAGAAATTGATTTCCAGGACATTCTTGATGACATGACCGTATCAGACAAGCCAGCAGACCCTATACAGTCTATTTATAAAATAATACCGCAGTTTGATTCGTGTCAGATTTCAATTATGTTTCAGGCAAGTTATTTTATAGAGAAATGGGGGCTTGAAGATTTGCGTGCCTTGTTTAACGATATATCAGTTCTTATGAAGGAGAATAAATCCCTAGGATTTATGAGTTCCAAGACGCTTAAAGACTTGTTGGCAGCATATACTCAGAATGAAATGATTAGAGGTGTATCCGTTCGGAGCAATCCGAATGATAAAGACGCTAATCAGGGGATAATGTAATGCCCGGCGCGGTACTTGGTGTGTATGGTAAACAGCGTTCCGGAAAAACACTGATAGCTTATAAAATAGTTCGTGCATTACAAGATAGATGCAAAGAAGCTGGGTATGATTTACGCATATACACTAATCTGTATACTACTGATGCCGGATTTACTTATGTAAGAAGCATCGACGAGCTTCCGCTGGATTTAAATCCGAAAATTGTCCTGATAGATGAGGTTTATAATGGTCTCGATGCGCAGGACTACCGTAAGTTAAAGAATATTTCAATATTCTTAAATACAATCGGTAAGCAAAACTGCTTGTTTATTTATACATCCATAGAGGCAAGCATGGTTTATAATCGACTGCGTACACAGAGTAATGCTGTTATTCTTGCGAAAGGCGATAGACAGCGTATTCATTATAAATACATTAATATGAATACAATGAAAGCAGTTGATTTTATGTGCATTAAGAATGCACAGTTATTTAAAAATGTGAATTATGATACTCAGTTTATCCCTGTTGAATTTAACTGGGATATGACTACATGGGTTGGCAAGCTGAATAATTTTTATAAAGAAAATTACGGCTTTGAGCTGTAGCGCACTGCTATGCAGGCGCTCAGCTAAGCCGTTCTTTATAAATACAGCTCCAACCATTCAGTTAATTCAGTGGTAAACTGATATCTTTCAATTTTTAAAGGGGGAATTTTAATGTTAGAAAATGAATGGCTCGCTATCGGCTATGAAAAAGGCATCATTACAGATGTTCCAGCCGATAAACAAGTTAGTTTTAAACTGGCTTATGACGGATGGTTTTTGACAAAGGTAAATACCATCAGACCACAGTCAGTTGATAGAATTGAATGTACTTATAATAAGTACTACTTAAAAAGCTCAATAATTAATATGCCTGTACATCAGATAAATGAAGTATACATATATCAGTTCCTCAATGATATTCTTGTTAAATATAAGAATATCACTCAAAAGGAATTTAATAGAATTTATCAGATAATAAATAATACTATGCAGTATGCCTATGAATGTAATATCGGTTATGCTAACCCTATTAACTGGGCTGTTGTGAAAAGGTATATTGCGGAAGGAAATATAAAGAAGAATACAAAGATAGAACACTGCATTAGCTCTACTGATAGAATGTCAATAATCAATGCAGTACTTAATGATAATATCTATCCTGAAAAGAGGTCGGCAAGTCTCTGCGTCTGTCTTAACTTTTACTTAGGTTTAAGAATAGGAGAACTTGCAAGTATCACATGGAATGATATTGATTTCAATGCCAGAAAGCTCTATGTACATACCACACAGACAAAGAGTTATGAGCGTGATGATACCGGAAACCGTATAGGTGTCATTTCCTACCATGACCAGGACACAACAAAAACTCCTCATGGTGTGAGGTATATACCGCTTGTCAACGAAGCGGTGTATATCCTGATGAAGCTTAAGGAATATCATAGCCATCAGGGTTATGAGGATAAGCATATAGCTTATGATGGTACAGATACTATTTTGAGTAAGAGCATAGAGCGGACTATCACACGGCTTAACCAGTTATGTGATGTGCTGCCGTTTAACTCGCATCTGATAAGAAAAACCTTTGCTACTACCCTGCATGAAAACGGAGTACCTACGAAAATCATATCTGATTTAATGGGACATGCAGAAATCCGGACAACAGAGAAGTTCTACATTATCAGCTCTGGGAACGATATCACATATTTAAGAGATATGATTCAGGAAGCTTTGAGAGTTAAATAACGATTCAGGAAGGAGGCTTTATAATTGGCTATTAGTAAAACCGGATGCAGTAAAAGCATGACTAAAGCGGATATTGATTTTGCATATAAAAATGGTGTTGCAGTAGGTGTCATTCGTGAGTTGAAAAACTTTAGAAGGAAATTAATAGAACGATGTGAAGATTTAGAAGTTGAGTATACGATTAGCGGTCACAATGCTATTTGTAATAGAATTTCTGAACTC
>ULWV01073130.1_pt1 | contig 13690 bp, 13 predicted proteins | sample 1960651 | NCBI WGS metagenome assembly ULWV01 (sample SAMEA4835820, study PRJEB28245) | human gut metagenome | biome: gut microbiome; material: fecal sample | place: Denmark | collected 2008
TTCTATTTCTTCCAACTTTAAATCCCAGCTTTGAATCCTTGCTTTGAAGCTAAGCCATCTTTATCCGCTCTGCCGCATCCTTTGTTATCGCAAGTCTTTTTCCGTTCGCTCTGATTATCACATTGCCAAAGTAGGACGATATGACCTGCACCTGATCTCCGGTCTCAAGCTGACATGCCCCGAACAGTGATCTGTCCGCACAGTTCCAGGCAACTTCACCTGAGAAACCGTTTACTGCATCTGATAATGACATCATTGTAACCACCCCTTCGAAATAATTGTTTTATGAATTCTATTATGTTTCAACGCACTATTCAACATGCAATTCGCCCTTTCATTCCTCTATTGTCTACACAATTATAACTCTTTTAGGCTGGTGCAAGTCAATTCTAATTGTTAGTATATGGGACTAATCTTTCTTATGCCGGACTAACCTAGATACACAAAAACCCCACCGACATCTGACTTACCATCAGACATCAGTGGGGTTATAATGTTCTCAATAATTATTATCTCACACCGAATTACTCGATCATTACTCGATTACCTTAAGCCATCCCTCTGGACCTTCGATTCTGCCCATCTGGATTCCTGTAAGAGTATCATACAGCTTCTGGATAACTGGTCCCATCTTCTCCATACCGCTCGGGAAGCAGATCTCCTTGCCGTGATCGTTGATCTTGCCTACAGGTGAGATAACTGCTGCTGTACCGCACAGACCGCACTCTGCAAAATCCTTAACCTCGTCGAAGTATACTTCTCTCTCCTCAGCCTCAAGTCCAAGGATATCCTTTGCAACTACCATCAGTGAACGTCTTGTGATCGATGGAAGGATACTGTTTGACTTAGGTGTAACTACCTTGCCGTCCTTTGTAACGAAGATGAAGTTTGCTCCACCTGTCTCCTCAACCTTTGTTCTTGTAGCTGCATCGAGGTACATGTTCTCATCGAATCCCTCTTTGTGTGCTGTAACTATTGCATGAAGGCTCATTGCATAGTTAAGACCAGCCTTGATATGTCCTGTTCCGTGAGGTGCTGCTCTATCAAAATCTGAAACCTTGATAGTGATAGGCTTTGCACCGCCCTTGAAGTAAGGACCAACTGGTGTTGTGAGGATTCTGAACTGATATTCATCTGCCGGCTTAACACCTATAACAGGGTTTGAACCGAACATATATGGTCTGATATATAATGTAGCACCTGATCCGTAAGGTGGTACATAATCAATATTTGCCTTTACTGTATCTACTATTGCCTGTACAAATCTATCCTCTGGGAAAGGTGGCATCTCAAGTCTCTTTGCTGAGTCTGCCATTCTGCTTGCGTTCAGGTCAGGACGGAAACATACAACACGTCCATCCTCTGTTCTGTAAGCCTTCATTCCCTCGAAAACTGTCTGAGCGTACTGAAGAACACCTGCGCACTCGTTTAATACTACGTTAGGATCCTCTGTGAGTGTACCCTCATCCCATGCTCCGTCCTTATAATTTGCTACAAATCTCTTATCTGTCTGAACATAGCCAAATCCAAGGTTTGCCCAATCGATATTCTTCTTATCCATATCTACATCTTCCTTTCACTTTAGCTTGTGCTTTTTTGTATGTGTCTGTTATATCACATTATTTCGCCTTTTTCCATATGTATATTGAACATTTGCTTGAAAAATTAAGGTTTTTCTTCCAAAAACGGCTAATTTTTTCATGTTACAATGTACAATTTGGTGATTTTCCCAAGTTACAAGCTTGTCTACTTCAACTTATTACCCTCTGAGAAAGCATCGCCAACCCTGTCGCCGAGTGCAAAATATCCATGTCCGATGGTGTCAAACACGATCGGATGGAACTCTTCATATGTGATCTCGCCGTCATCGCCCAGGATACGGTCGTCTGCAACAACATTTACAATCTCGCCGAGGAACTTGTCCCCGTCTATGATCTCCTTGAGCTTGCACTCCATTGTCAGTGAAAGCTCGTTGATGACCGGAGCATTTACAAACTCGCTCTTTCTGGTTGTAAAACCAGCCTTCTTCATCTTGTCTGGCTCGTCATTTGCCGACACGATTCCCACATAGTCACAGGCTGCCACATGCTCTGCATCAGCAATGGCAACTGTGAACGCTTTGTTCAGCTTTATATTCTCGGTAGTCTTATGACTTCCAAGGTCAAATATGATCTCATTTGCTCCGACTATTCCGCCCCATGCCGCATTCATGACATTTGCATTGCCATCGGCATCGTATGTTCCGATCATCATGACCGGCTGTGGCACCAGCATAGGTTTTACACCAAGATTCTTACTCATATTATCTGCCTCCTTAATTTGAAGAAACTTACCCTTCTATTTTATGACTACTGCCATCTAAGGGCAATATTTTTCTGGCTAAAATGTTATTCCCCACATGCATATAAGCACCGCCAGGAACAGCACATTTGCAAATGTAAAATACGCCAGATATCTTCCTCTGGCACCCTTGTCCTGTCTCGCCACATATTTGAATGAGATCAGACTCGCCATAGATGCTATCAAAGTTCCAAGTCCGCCGAGATTGGTACCGACTATCAGGTCTGTGTACCTGTCTGTAAATCCTGACAGCAATACTGCAGCCGGAACATTGCTTATAACCTGGCTGGCAAGGACCGAAGTTATCACCTCATGCCCACCAAGCACCTTCTCTACAAATGTCCTAAATCCATCGATTCTTCCCATATTTCCGATAAACACGAAGAATCCCACAAATGTGAATATCAGCGAATAGTCAACCTTCAGCAGCAATCTTCTCTGGCATATGAGAACTACCACAAGCACCACCGCAAATGTCACCCAGTATGGAACGATCCGCGCCACGGTGAGCAGCGACAACGCAAAGAGTATTCCGTATATCCCCAACAGCTTTCTGTTAACCTGTATATCACCGCCTGAGAGTCTGATCTCTAGCTGCCTGTTCCTGCCCTTCATGCATACAATGATCCATAACACAAGAATCACTGCCGATGCCATTGTATATGGAAGCATCAGTAACATAAATCTGCCTGCACTGATTCCTGCCAGGCCGTACAAATACAGATTCTGCGGATTGCCTATAGGTGTCAGCATGCTTCCAAGATTCGCGGCTATGGTCTGTAGCGTTATCACAGGAACCATCCATCTGGCGAGGACTTCCTCCCCTGCCATTCCCAGAACAGTAAGCGTCATCGGCACAAATGTTATGAGCGACACATCATTTGTGATAAACATGCTGAAAAAGAGGCACATAAATGTAAGCACAAATGTCACCGCCCGGAGCGAACCCATACGATTTATCATGCTTTTCGCTATGATACCAAACATTCCCTGCTGTGAAAATCCCGCAACCACTGTCATAAGACAGAACAGGATTGCAAGCGTTCTGAAATCTATGTAGTCTGCATATGCGATGTCCGGCGGCACGATAAATGCTGATATCACCGCCAGCAGAAGTGCCACGGTGAGCACTGTCTCTTTGCGGACGAATTCTCCGATTTTCTTTATACCCCCGATCATGGTCTGAATGTCCTGAACTCGTTCTTGTTGTACTCTGTGAGTAATTCCCACGCTTCTTCTCTTGTCATCTTTTTATCCTCCTCGTATTATACAGTAGTAAATTTATTTCCTTGCATATCTCTTCATTTTTTGCAGAAAAAATTCACACGCCTCTGATTCTGTTTCAAACAAATTCAATCCGCTTTTTCTTCCACGTTCGCTATAATATACCTGCCATTTATCTTCCTTTGCAATGCATAATTTTTCATTTGGCAGGCCTCCCACCATTATTGAATATAATTCTTGCGGAATCTCCATCATTTCTAGTCTTTTTTCTAATTGTTCGACTGTCATGCTTATTGAATTCTCCTTAAAATACCATATCTATCTAAGCCGCGCAGGTCTGCACACACGCGCCGACATCCGCTCCTTAAGTTCTGTGATTTTTGCGGCACACGTCGTCAGATTCACCACAGCATTTTCAGGTTTCATCGCCGCTTTCACCTGCTCCGGATCACTGTCATCTATACCAAGCACATTGTTTACCGCGTAGCACTCATTGAACACTCCTTCTTTGACGCAGTTCTCCGCGCCATCCCCAAGACATCCTCCTATGGCGATCACATATTTGCCGTGTTTCTTTGCAAGCTTTGCGACTCCCAATGGGGTCTTGCCCATCATGGTCTGCTCATCTATCCTGCCCTCACCGGTTATGACTGTATCCGCCCATTCTACATCTGCCTCAAGCCCTGTCTCAGACAAAACTATATCAATTCCCGGCGTTAGTTTTCCGCCGAGGAACATGAGAAATGCATATCCGAGACCACCCGCAGTGCCGGAACCCGGGGTGTATCTGTCAGATTTTCCTTCAACGGATCTTTCCACTACATCGGCATAATGCTTCATATATACATCCATAAGCTCAACAGTCTCCGCATCCGCACCTTTTTGCGGTGCAAATACACGGCTGCATCCAAGCTCACCTACAAGTGGATTCGTCACGTCACAAGCTATTAAGAACGTGCAGTAAGATAACTTTAATGCAACATCCACGTCGTCTCCGCTATGCATGCCAGAGTCACCAACACTAAAAAATTCTACAGTATTTCCACCTCTCTCCGGCTTATACGGGCTGATGATACGTTCTAGGACTCCAAGTCCCTCCGCTCCATATGGCACATCCCTCCCATCCGCATCAAGGCAAGAAAAGCCAAGTGCCTGAAGCATTCCTATCCCGCCGTCATTTGTAGCACTACCACCTATCCCGATGATAAAACGCTCACATTCCTTTGAAACGGCATCCTTTATCATCTCGCCGACACCATATGTCGTCGTGTGCATCGGATTTCTCCGGTCCTCCGAGACAAGCGAAAGTCCCGCAGCAGCTGACATCTCCATGACAGCAGTTCGCCCGTCTGCGGCATTATATATTGTATATTCCGCAGTGATCCTATCACCAAGCGGTCCGGTCACATAACATCGCTCTCTGCTAACACCATCTCTTCCATATATAAGAGCATCAGTAGTGCCCTCACCGCCATCTGCCACCGGACGGACCCTGACCTCTGCATCCGGCAATATGGACTTTATTCCATTTTCAATGGCCGCACCCGCTTCAAGACTCGTCATGCTTCCCTTGAAAGAGTCAACCGCCACAAGTATTTTCTTCATAATAACTCCTGTCTACGTATTGAAGCACCAGTCATACATCTTTGTACATGACTAACGCTTCACATTGCTTTTGAATATTATAATACCATATGCCATTTTTGCATACAAAAAGTAAGGCGTACACAAAACTGTTATTATGTTCTGTATACGCCCTGTTGTTCAAAAGGAAGTAATTAAGCTATTTTACTTTAACTGATTTCACCTTGCTCCACGCCGAGTAACATGTCACCGACTTCCCATTTATCTTTACTGTCTTGTAGGTCCTCACGCGTGCATAATATATCTTTCCACTCGCAAGCTTCCTGACACTTGCTCTGATAGTTTTGTTCTTACTTACAGTTTTTATCTGTGTGCCAACCCTGAAGTTCTTATTTGCACAATACTGTAGCTGGTAACCCGTTGTCTGTGTCATCTGCTTGTTCCATCTGACAGTCATACTGCCCTTGCCAGATACAGCCGCAACAATGGAGGTTCCCTTCGGATTGATTGTAAAATACATCGTCTTTGAATCTTTATATTTACTTCCGCACAATGTGACCTTGACCGCATATTTTCCTACATTTTTTCTTCCCGCACTATAAATAACCTTATAGTCTTTGTTCTTTACAAGAGCTTTGCCCTTCGAATCCTTTACAATGACCGAGGGTGTTCTGACCTTTCCATTATATACACATGAAGTTACATTTAACCTGACTGTAGAAGCTTTTGATATCTTTGATGTCGAAAGCTTTTTGCCGCAGGACTTACATGTTGTGGTGATAACTCCATCCTTTGATATGGTCGCCTTTGTTGTCACTATGCTTACCTTTGCCGCATGCTTACATTCAGGTTTTGTCTTTGCTGTGAGAACTGCCGACTTGGCATTGCTGTACACTTTATAAAGTCCCTTTATGTACTCCAGTTCACCTGAAATCTTATAACCTTGTGACAATAAATAATCAGGATCATCAAACTCAACATCTGTGAATTTCACATTATCCTTAGACTTTTCAACCATACAGTACGACATAACATTTCCATATTTATCCGTCACATCTCCGAGTTCACCTTTGATATCATACTTAAAATTTTCAAACTCTTTATAACTATCATCTACTGCATCACGCATGAATACGCACCGGTCACCAGTATTCTGATCAATATATACTTTTGCCGGCATAGTTGATCTGTATGAATACCCATTTACGTTTTCTTCTGTATCTGTATAACCGTACTTTTCCGGATCAAAAACACCATCCGTGGCATCAATTTCACGCATATAATATTTGCCTGTATATCCAGGCATCAGCATAAGCTCATATAACGTGTATCCCTTGACATTTTCTGCCTTTATACTGCCATCATCGTTATAGTAAGTTCTGACATAATCTTCTACTGTATATTTTTTTCCATTATCGCCCTTTGTATATACGTGACAATCATGTGAATTCTCCATGTCTACAATAATCGCCTGTATTTCATCATACCTCATCTCGGACGCCTGCTCCTTTTTCAGACCAGTGAGTCCATTCACAACAAAGCAATCAGCAACAGTTGTATAATCAGCCAAAACCAAAAGTCCATTTGTTTTACCTGCAGCTACATGCACCTCTGCATTTCCGCTTATCCTAAAATAAGACTTTGTTCCCTCCGGCTGCAATAGTACTGCAGCCGACATCTTCTGCTGCTCATTGACATATAATTTGCCATCACCGATGATCTCAACTGAACCGCCATAAAAATCTCCCCAGGCACTCAACATACCTATATGGCTTGTTCCTACCAATTTTATCTTAAAGTTGTCTCCCATCATATTTGTGGTGAGACGATAATCCGGCATATTACAATTGGTGAGTGTCAGCGTATTTGTACTTTTGTCATAAACTGCACCCTTGACACTTGTCGCCGTTCCTTCCTGCGGAGTTCTGAAACTGTACACATATATAATGTCATCTTTCTCCGAATTGTAGAACTGAACATATGCATAGCTCCTTTCCTCATCTTCACACGGTCCATTGTTCGCTGCCAACGCCACAACGCCGCCCGCTGTCATAATCAAAATAAACGACAGCAAAAATGTCAATCTTCTGAAATGTTTCATAGTCATTCCCCTTTCTATGATAGTTTGATAGTTCTCGTATACAGATGAAATGCATCTTCCACCCATCTGTTTCATATCATAGATTATAGTCATTTGCTGCCGTTTTCGTAACGTTACATATGTCTCATATTCAATTTTGGACAGTTTTATCTCATTTTTTTAATCAATAATGTCATTTTTAGTTTCCTGACACGGCTGGACATCCAACACTTTCCCAGCTATAGTGTCATTTTTCGTGCCAACTGTAATAATACTGTATCAGGCCTACCCTTGACTTAGTCCCTGTCTTTTCATTCATGGATGATATATGTCTGTATAACGATGCCCTGGATATATATAGTTCATCAGCAATCTTCTGTATACTTTCGTCAGATATAAGGAGTTTTTGCAAAACCTCCCGTTCACGGCCAGTGAGACCGTGCATGTCTGCAAATCGTTCAAAGTCCACCTCAGTTCTTTCACTTAAACTCTTCGATGATCTCATCACTTTTTCCTCATCATATTGTCTATATTGTTTCTTTTGGAGGCTCTCAAGCACAAACACTGCTATACTTATGAAAACCAATAACAGTATAACTGTGACGCTCATCGCCATGATCCCCGGCGTTTTAACGATCACATATGATATAACTCCCACAATACCTGCACCAATATTATTTATCGTCCTGCCTGCTCCCGCCCAAAATGACTGCCATTTCATGGTGTAGGAGACATTTATAAATCCTGTGGTGAAATAAACAACAGAAAATCCTGCTGCGAGATAAAATACAATGAGTCCTATGAGGAACGCTCCCCCATTTGTTATATATCTAAAATAATATAGCACTGGATTTTTGTCAAAATATAAAAGACCGGTCATACCTAAGCATATCCGGTCTTTTTTCATTAATCATCATTATTTTATAATTACATCTGGTTAGTATTTCTTTGTGCCTTTTTCAGATACACGATCAGTCTCACCGCAGCTGTTAGTGCTATGACTATCCACGTGAATATATTCGTATACCAGATTCCCCAGAATCCCATATCCAAAGCATACATGAGGATCAGCGCAAACACAACTCTGCCGCCGACCTCCAGAAAACCATTTACCATGGAGAATACCACATCCCCCATACCGTTTAAGGCACCTCTCACCGTATAGATAGTTCCAAGTGCAACATACATGCTGCCCGATATCACCATTCCCTTTGCGCCAAGGCGGATAACCTCCTGATCCGTCACGAAGAAATGAATGATGTTTTCTCTGAAAAGCAGTATTGCAACAAAGAGTACAGCGCTCAAACCTATAGTTATGCATTCTGCCTGCCATACAGCCTTTTTTATTCTGTCATATTGCCCTGCTCCAATGTTCTGTCCGGCAAATGTCGAAAGTGCAAGTCCAAGCGACGAAAACGGCTGGAATACTATCCCCTCCACCTTTCCGGTTGCAGTGTAAGCTGCCATGACCGCAGGACCATATCCATTTATAAGCGCCTGAAGAAGTGAGCACGATATGGATATCATAGAAGTCTGGACTGCCATCGGAAGTCCTATCTTGAAATCTGCTTTTAATATACTGTGATCCACCCTAAAGTCTTCTCGTCTGAGTTTGAAATATGAATTGGTTTTCACTGCATATATTATCGAGCCTATTCCCGAGACAATCTGACTGAATACAGTTGCATACGCAGCTCCGGCAACTCCCATATCCAGATATACCACAAATATTATGTCCAGCACTGCATTTATAACTGATGCGATCATTAGGAATATCAGCGGAGTTCTCGAATCACCAAGAGCCCGCAGTATCGAAGATATTCCATTATATACCGCAACTGCCACCGTAAAGGCACAGGTTATCTTCATATATGTATACGCGTATGGAACTGTCTCCGCAGGCGTGTTCATAAGCCTGATGAGCGGCCCCGTAAGGCAGACCCCCAGCACACTCATGAGCAAGCCAACTACCAATATCACGTAAATGGAATTCGCTATGGCTTTTCGCACAAGATCATCACGCTTTGCACCAAAGTACTTCGCTATGACAACACCTATCCCAGATGCCATCCCACTACACAAAGAAAAGAACAGGAAACTTATCATTCCAACCGAACCGACTCCTCCAAGGGCATTTGCCCCGAGATGCCTTCCGACAACCACTGAATCTACCACACTGTAGACCTGCTGAAACAGGTTACCTATGAGCAAAGGAATCGAGAACTTCATGATAAGTTTTAGACTGTTCCCTTCTGTCATATCCATCACATGTTCTTTTCTATTTAATTGTTTCTCTGATGCTGTACTGTTCAATACTTTCTCCACTATGTTCGCCTCTTACGTCCATATATTACGTCTTATTCTTTCCGACCGCCCAACCATACATAGTCTCGCAGTATCTTCTTTATACAATACAAATAATGCACATATTCTAATACATGTGTATATATAACCCTCTTGTCTGTTAACCCGTTACAGCATCATAACATATATATAATAATGTGCAATAGTTAATTAACTAATAAACACAAGTTACGATACTTTTAGCTCTCAATATAGTCAATATAATCACTCTCATCAGCAAATAACTGATACTGACCGTCCACATATCCCATATAACCCTCTGACACGAAATAACCTTTTAACATAATCACGCCTCCTGTTCACTCTTTTGAACTGTATCTACAAAACGTTTTTTAGAATGCATTCCGCTCCTGCACTCCCTAATATGGCTCTATCTTACTTTGTCCAGTGTCCAAAAAAATGTACATCATGTTACTGCTTTTTTCGTGTCATTATGCGTGACATGTATCGGTCTTCATATTATAATAAATATAACTTTTTTATATTATTTTATGCTGTCTTACTACAGCGATGAGGAGGAAATATGTACTACGGAGCGCTCGAAGCCGGCGGTACCAAGATGGTATGCGCAATAGGCGATGAAAACAAGAACATAATAGACCGAATATCTATTCCAACAGATACGCCTGATCAATCTGCTCCTGTCATGATAGACTATTTTAAGAAACACAACATATCAGCACTTGGCATAGGAACATTCGGACCAGCAAATGTAAACCAGAATTCCCCATCATATGGAACCATTTTAAAGAGTCCCAAGAAAGCATGGGAGGGATTCAATTTCTATAAAACATTCAGTGAGGCTCTTAAGTGTCTGGTTGTTGTGGATACAGACGTAAATGCAGCTGCATGGGGCGAATTTCTATTCGGCGCATTAAAAGGACTTCACTCTGGAATGTATCTCACCATAGGCACCGGTATAGGTGGCGGCGTGATAGCTGACGGACATCTCATCCACGGCATGATGCATCCGGAAACCGGTCATATCCTCATACCTAGACGTGATGGCGATGACACGCCATGTTCATGCCGTTTTCATCAGAATTGTGCTGAAGGTCTGGCTGCGGGACCTATGCTGGAGCGAAGAACCGGAATGAAGGGCAAAGATATCCCCGCTGACTCACCTGTATGGGATCTGGAAGCATACTATATAGCAGAAGCACTTGTAAACTATACCATGTGCTACTCTGTTGAAAGGATAGTCCTTGGGGGAGGCGTCATGTCCAATGAATTTCTGTTTCCTATGATCCGCAAATATTACACCGAACTTCTCTCCGGATACATTGATATGCCACAGGTAAAGGATCCGGACACGTATATTGTACCTGCAAAGCTTGAAGGCAACCAGGGGATCATCGGAGCTATGAACCTGTTCTAAACCAGAAACTATACACACAAACACCCCATAATCTCATTTACAAATGAAATTATGGGGTGTTTGCTATATTTTTATCCAATTTTTATATCGCATCATTTAAAATTCTACGCAAAGAAGGCAAAATACAAAAGAACTATAACTCCAAGAACTATTCTGTACCATCCAAATATCTTGAAATCATGCTTCTTGATGTAGCTCATCAGGAACTTTATGACAAGTATTGATACAAGGTATGCAACTACACATCCTATGATAAGTATTGCAAGCTCTGCGCTTGTAAATGACAATCCAAACTTTATGAGCTTAAGTGCACTCAGTCCAAACATAACAGGTACAGCAAGGAAGAATGTAAACTCTGCCGCTGCGACTCTTGATACACCTAAAAGCAAGGCACCTATAATGGTTGCTCCTGAACGCGATGTTCCCGGTATGATCGAGAGCACCTGGAACATACCTATGAGAAATGCCGTCTTATATGTAATGTCACTCAATGATTCCACCTTAGGTGTCCTGGTCTTATTCCAGTTCTCAATCACGATAAATGCAATTCCATAAAATATAAGAGCTATCGATATGACCACTGCGGTGTGCAGATGAGCCTCAATAAAATCATCAAACAATAACGTAACTACGGCTCCCGGTATACAGGCAACCACCGTCTTAAACCACATGCTCCATGTATCCTTCTTGAATACCGACTGCGTCTTATCTTTCATCTGGAACGGCCACATCTTGTTCCAAAAAATAGTTACTACCGCAAGTATTGCGCCAAGCTGTATGATGACAAAGAACATATCCTTAAAACTGTCGCTGGCATCGAGCGTGATAAACTCATCCACCAAAAGCATATGACCTGTACTGCTGATAGGCAGCCACTCCGTGATTCCCTCAACGATACCAAGGAACACTACCTTAAGTATCTCAATAAAACTAAGTGCCATTTTTTCTCTCCTTTTGATCCGACCTTAATCTCTGATTACCTTGCTACAGCCTTTTGTATCATTGTATCTGAATTGTCACTGTCAGCTGGCTGCGTCCTTTATAATAACATATTCTGCTACATTGTACATCATTCTTTTTTAAGCTTTAGAAAGTGTTGAGATTCTGTTTGCATTATATCTACATTTGAGCAGTTATATTGGGCTTTTACCACCCGTCTTTTGAAAAGTTTCAAGAGATTTACAGCTATCCGGAATGGCCGTCCCCCAGATCTCAACCAGCTTATCCACAGAAAATGCTGCATTCGCAGGACTTGTGGATGGAAGTATCACCGCTTCTATATCGAGTTCTTTCTGCCGGTATTTTGAAAAATACTTCCCTGATGTCTTTCCATTACATATGACCTTTGTCACCTTTGATGAACTGATTATTTTCCCAAGATCTGTAGGGATTACATTTTTTATGCTGCTGTCACTTGACCCTATGATGTCACAGCTGTATATAGCATCCCAGAGTGCAATGTGATGTGCATGAAGCATGATCTTCTTCTCATCAATGGTGGTTGGGAGTTCTTCCCCCAGCACCCTGCTCATAACCTTCCAGAATCTGTTCTGGGGATGTCCATAAAAGAACATCTGCTCTCTGGACTTCACTGATGGCAGACTTCCCAATATAAGAATCTCCGAATCATCATCATAAAGCGGCGGAAATGGATGTACTATATGCTCATATTTTTGTGATTTTGTGTTCTGTAATCCCATAACTCTGCCTCCCTTGTCGGACATCTATCCATAATAAATTCAGGCTCATTTTTAATACACAACCTTTTTTTCCTAATATATTGTAATCTGCATGTTGGTAATACGCAAGGATAATGCGCAGGAAACAATTTAATTTACATCCATAACAAATTCATGTATATTAATAAAGTTAACGCATTTTTGCACGATATTAAGGAAATCTGGCGCGGTGCGGGGACAAACATATTTGGAGGGAATATTACATGAAAACCAGAGAATCTTTTAACAACAAATGGGGGTTCATCCTTGCCTGCATCGGCTCAGCCGTGGGAATGGGCAACATCTGGATGTTTCCCACAAGGGTCTCCATGTACGGGGGCGGCTCTTATCTCATCCCCTATTTTATATTTGTAGTACTTATAGGATTTACCGGAGTCATTGGCGAGATGAGTTTTGGCCGGGCTACAAGGTCTGGACCAATCGATGCATTTGGAATCGCTATGGAACGAAAAGGAAAACGAAAACTTGGAGAGCTGCTCGGCGGAATACCTGTGCTCGGTGCCCTTGCAATGGCGATCGGTTACACCGTAGTCATGGGATGGATACTCAAGTATATGATTGGTGCTTTCACCGGAAGCACACTGTCTCCGGCTGACATAGACGGATTCAGTGCTGAATTTGGCGGCATGGCCTCTGCATTTGGCAATAATATATGGCAGATCATAGCCCTCGTCATAGGAATCGTCATCCTCATGTTTGGAGTAGGGAATGGTATCGAAAAGGCAAATAAGATCCTGATGCCTGCATTCTTTGTATTGTTCATCATTCTGGCTATATACGCGGCATGCCAACCGGGTGCAATAGATGGATACAAATACATATTCCGCATAGAACCAAAGGTTCTCGCGGATCCCAAAACATGGATATTTGCCCTGGGACAGGCATTCTTCTCACTGTCTGTCGCGGGAAACGGAACTCTGATATACGGCTCCTACCTTCCTGACAGCGAGGACATTCCGGAAGCTGCCGGACGCGTGGCCC
>ULWV01036464.1_pt1 | contig 13549 bp, 9 predicted proteins | sample 1960651 | NCBI WGS metagenome assembly ULWV01 (sample SAMEA4835820, study PRJEB28245) | human gut metagenome | biome: gut microbiome; material: fecal sample | place: Denmark | collected 2008
TATTATCGGATTATTTTCCGAAACTTCTTGACACCAATCAAGCTTAGAGCAACAATGGGTTCATTATAGTATATGCTATAAGTACTGAAAATAGTACAAAAATTTTTTATAAATTTTAAAAAAATCGAAGGTGGAAATATTAAATTTCTCACCTTCTTCTATTAAAATTAATTTTATATAGTGAAACCAAAAACTATAAAGTTTTACATTCCTTCAAAATAAGCAACATGCTCACCATCACCTATTTTTATTTTATAATCAGTACAACCTTTTGGTATAGTTGTAACAAATTTTCCTTTTACTTTTTTTTCATTAGTAAATTCATCATTATTTATACACTCAATTAATGGACTATATATATTATCATTATATTCAATATATTCTTTTTTATCATCTTGACATAGCTTAGCTAATATATCCTTACTTGCTCCAATATCTGCCATATCAAAATCCATAAAATCTATGTCATATTCTACTAAAAGTAATTCTTCTTCATCTTTTTTTTGGATATCCACCGCATAACTTGCTTTATTATTATACTTATTTAATATAATATCAGCATCTTCCCCTCTAAGTATTTTATCTATTTTTACCTTTACATCCTGACTCTTTTTTGTATTAGGATTATATTTAGATATAATTTTATAATTTTCATTACTTTCCAATTTAGAATCTACTTTATTGTCTTGATTTTTTTCTGTTTTATTTTTAATAACCAAAACACCAATAATTGTTATTATAAAAATTATCAAAATAATTAAACTTGTTATAACTTTTTTCTTTGTTTTTCTTTTCATTTTTTCCTCATATCATTTATTTTGTAATATAAATATAAACTTTATTTTCTAAACTTGCTTTGTAACTATTATAACCTGTAATAACAGAATTTCTTGCTCCTACAAAATTATTAATATCATTATTAATTGGAGCTATTTGTTGTTCATGTTGTGTGTCTAAGTTACTTATTTCCTCTTCACATTCTCTTTGAGCATTTATTTTTCTTTGTTTATATGTATTATTAACATCGTTTTCTTCTTCTTTACATTGTCTTTCTCTCATGTTCAATTCTTGTTCATAATCATCTTGTATACTTTGCTTTTTATTACTATATGCTTTTTTTATATCATTTATTTGAGCTGTTGTAGCTCCTTGTTTTTTAGCTGCTGCAATTTTATCGTCATATTGACTTTTAGCTCGTGCCAACTTATTATCTTTTTCTTCTGTTAATTCATTAACAATATTATTAAATTTTTTATTAAGCTGATATAAGTTTTCTTCTTTTTCAGCCTCAGCAACTTTTAACTTTTGTTGAAGTTCATCATTTATTTCTGATTTTTTTACATAATATGTATTATTTATATTTGCAAGTTGATCTTCTTTTTCTGATATAGCATCATTAAGTCCATTTAAATTATTATTATATCTTACCGTTTCATCATTCAAATCTTTTTGCCCCGCATCAGTATCAAGATAATTTAATTGCTCCATTTTCATTGTTTCAATTCCTGAAGTATTACCTGCTTTATCTATTGAATACATTCTAATTTGATATGTAACTCCTTTTACTGCTTGGAATGTAAAAGCCGCACTTCTTACAATTTCTTGTTCACGAACTTTTTCATTACCTCTGTATACTTCATACATAATTTTATCTATACCTGATTCTGTATCATTAGCTTCTGCATTAACTGTTACTTCAATATTATCACCTACTGATGCAGTTTGAGGATTTACTACTAAATTTCCTGAAATATTTGGAGCATTTTTATCTATATTAGAAATAACTACATCAATATTTCCATTTCTACCATCTGCACTTTTGATATTTAAAGTTTCTGAAGTATTCTCATTATATGTTTTTGAAATTTGTTTTTTATTTTCTGATAATTGCCAATTTCCATCTGGTACAACTAATTCTGTTGAAGAACTTATTGTAACAATAACAGAATCTTTTGTCCAATCTTTTTTATCATAAGCTATATTTAAATCTAACTCCTCATTTGATTTTGATGGAAAATCATATACTAAATCATTTTTTAAATCACCTAACATGAATTTTATTATTTGATATATATCACTTGAATTGATATTTTCATCATTCTCATCATTTTTATTATTCAAATTAGCTGCCTTTGCATAAACACCAGTTAGTGTTTGATTTTTTAATATATGTTGTATTATAGGATATATATCATTCGAATTTATTTTTCCATCTCCTGTCACATCGCCATATAATAAAACAACATATTCTGTATTATCTTTTAATTGTACCTTACTCCCAGTTCCTATTGTTGAATTCTCTGAAATAGTATTTCCTTTTTTATCTTTACATGAACTTACATTATCAACCAAACTGGGAATTTGTGAAACTTTTAACTCTCTTTCAGTTTCATCTTTATCAAAGCTGATGGTTAATACATTTTGATTTTTTATAAGATTATTATATACTCCGTATTTATGCTTTTTAGTATATGCATAAATATTTCCACTTGATAGCATAACTGTTATAGTAAATGCTAATATAAACATTCCTATTCCATTCCAATATTTTATTTTTTTTCTAAATATTACAGCCATTATTATTGCTAAAATTATAAAAATTACTAATATATTAAAACCTATTCCTGTCTTTGGTAATGAACTATTACTTTTTTGAGTTGATGCTGTATTTATACTGTTTTTATTATTAGAAGTTGTTGTTCCTGTATTTCCTTTATTTCCGCTTTGTGAACCTGATGTTCCTGTATTTCCTTTATTTCCGCTTTGTGAACCCGATGTTCCTGTATTCCCATTATTTCCATTTTGTGAACCTGACGTTCCTGTGTTTCCATTATTTCCGTTTTGTGATCCTGATGTTCCTGTGTTCCCATTATTTTCATTTTGTGAACCTGACGTTCCTGTGTTTCCATTATTTCCGTTTTGTGATCCTGATGTTCCTGTATTACTATTATTTTCTTTTACTGATACACTTAGCGAATTAGCAGTAGCAGTGCTTGAATCGTAAGAAGTTCCATCCATATCTGTAAAATTTTGCTTTTGTATACTAAATTGTGATGTAGCATTAGTTGTTGCTTTTGATTTAAATTTTACAGAAATTGCATTTGTTCCATTTCCACTTATATCTGCATATACAATAATTAAATATCCATCATTTGGATAGTCTTTTATGCTTACATTTGTTTGAGTTTCCTCAACATATTCAAACAAATCAGAATCATACTTTAATTCAAAATCCGATGTTACAAATTTTGAATCTGCAGTTACTGTTACAGTAATTGTATCACCTTTATTTATATTCTTATCATTACTTGTTATATTTAATGAAAAAGCGTTTGAATATACACTAAATGTTAATATCATTATTAAACTAATAATTGTTGTAAATAAATATTTAAAAAATATTTTATTTTTCATTAAAAATTCCCCCTTTATAAACATATACAAATATTATAATACTGATAAAAATTAGTTACAATATCTATAACATTACAATTTAGTTACATTTATATTACAAATTAAAACATTTTCAATTTTATCAAAATCTCTTGTTAAAAATCCTAATTTATGTTATTATCAATTTGTAAAATGTATATAATAAAAAGGAGGCAATATTATGGGATGGATTATATTAGCAATTGTAGTAATAATCATTATTGCAATAATTTCAATGTATAATGGATTGGTATCTGCAAGAGTAAAAGTAGATAATGCATGGAGCCAAATTGATGTGCAATTACAAAGAAGATTTGATTTAATTCCAAACTTTGTTGAAACTGTAAAAGGATATGCTTCACACGAATCTGAAACATTTGAAAAAATAGCACAATTAAGAACATCATGGGCAAACGCTGGAACAGTTGCTGAAAAAGCTGAATTAGACAATCAACTTTCAGGTGCATTAAAAACCATTATGGCTGTTTCAGAAAGCTATCCAGAATTAAAAGCAAATCAAAACTTTTCTGAATTATCTGAAGAATTAAGAAATACAGAAAATAAAATTTCTTTTTCTAGACAATTCTACAATGATAGTGTAACAATGTACAACCAAAAATTACAACTTTTCCCTTCTAACATCATCGCAAATATGTTTAATTTCACACCTCGTGAATTATTCGCAGCAGAAAGTGCTGAAGCTAGAAAAAACGTAAAAGTTGATTTTGGAAAAAATGCATAATTAAATTTTAAGGGGTTGTCATATCGGCTCCCCTTTTTTGTATTTTTCATTAAAACAAATATATATTTAATTAATTTTATAAATATAATTAAATATCATGAAAAGGAGATTTATATGTTTGAAGCTAGCAAAAAAAATAAATTTGAATCAGGACTAATAATTTCAATATTTATACTTGTAATAACATTAATCTTATATTACATCTGTAACGCCTTAGATTTAGGCGGTCTATCAATAGTAATTGCATTAATATTTTCTATAGCAAGTGCCTGGGGGTCTTACTATTACAGTGATAAAATCGTTTTAGCATCTTGTCATGCAAGACCAGCAACAAAAGAAGAAGATTTAAAACTTGTTAATATTTTAGATGCTCTAATGGTAACAGCTGGGTTACCAAAAAAACCTGATTTATATGTTGTAGAAGACGCTCAACCAAATGCATTTGCAACTGGTAGAAATCCAGAACATGCAATAATTTGTGTTACAACTGGACTTTTAGAAAAATTAGATTACTATGAATTAGAAGGAGTTATAGCTCATGAAATGAGCCATATAAAAAATTACGATATTAGATTAAGTGCTGTTGTTTCAGTATTTGTAGGACTTATTGTAATGTTATCAGATATGTTCTCAAGGATTTTATTTTGGGGTGGTGCAAAAGATAGAGACAGTGATAGTAAAGCTAATGGTGTATTAATGCTATTAGGTTTAATATGTTTAATATTATCACCTATTTTTGGTACTTTGATGCAACTTGCTCTTTCAAGAAAAAGAGAATTTTTAGCAGATAGTACTGCTGTTGAATTTACTCGTAATCCTGATGGTTTAATTTCTGCATTAGAAAAATTAGAAAGTGATCCAAATGAATTACAAAGTGCAAACTCTGCAACTGCAAATATGTATATTATTAGTCCATTTAAGAAAAATGGAGAAAAAGGAAAAAGAAAATCTTCTTCACTTTGGTCAACACATCCAAGTACAGAAGATAGAATTGAAGCTTTAAGAAATATTAAATAAAAATGTCCTTATTTAAAAAGGACATTTTTTATATTTTCAGAAGTTATTTTTTCAACATCTTCCAATGTTAAACCTTTTGCATCAGCAATTTTTTGTGCAACAAATCTAACATTAGCAGGTGTATTTCTTGTTCCTCTAACAGGCTCTGGTGCAAGATATGGGCTATCTGTTTCTATTAGTATTCTATCATTTGGAACCAAATTTATCATTTCTACTGCATTTTTAGAATTTTTAAAGGTAATTGGACCTGCAAATGAAATATAAAATCCAAGTTTTAAACCCTCTTTTATTAATTCTCTATTTTGAGGACAACAATGAAAAACTCCTGTTTTTTCAACTTTATTTTCTTTTAAAATTTGTAATGTATCCATAACAGCTTCTCTTGTATGAATAACAATTGGTAAATTTAGTTTATTAGCAATTTTTATTTGCTCAATAAAAGCTATTTTTTGCAATTCTTTATTTTCAGTATTCCAATAATAATCAAGTCCTATTTCACCTATTGCACATACTTTTTTACTGTTTTCTTTAGCTATTTTTTCAATTTCAGCTAACTGTTTCCACAATTTATCTTCAGTTTTTGGAATATCATTAGGTGAAATTCCCACTGTTGTGTAAATAAAATCATAATTTTTTGCTATTTCTAAAGCCTTTTTTGAACTCTCTACACTATAACCAGCAGTGATAAAACTTGTTACTCCAGATTCACAAATATCTTTAATTACTTTTTCTCTATCTTCATCAAATTTCTCGTCATTTAGATGACTGTGACTATCAATTAATCCCATTTTCAATAACACCTTTTCATTACACTTTTATACAAGTACTACTACAACATTAGCCGTAGCATATAATTTACAATGTGAAATACTTACATCAATACTTTGAATTTTATCTGTATCAACATTAAGTAAATTTATTTGAGGTCTCCCTTGTTTATCATTAATAATTTCAAAATCTTTCCAACAAACTGAATATTTGTCATTCAAAATTTTTGAAATTGCTTTAAATGCAGCCTCTTTAGCAGCAAATCTACCTGCATAATGTTGATATTTTTGTGCTTTTCGTGATTCACAATATTCTATTTCTTTTTTTGTAAATACTCTATCTAAAAATCTGTCTCCAACATTTTCTATACTTTCTTTTATTCTATCTATTTCAATAATATCAATACCACAAGTAACTTTCATAATTTTTTCCTTTTTTTAATTTTTAAACTTATTAATACAATGATAATATATTGTTTTTGAAATACCGCGTAAGCGACCAAACGAACGAATGTGAGTGCGAATTGGAGCAATCTACATACTTGTATTTCTTATATGGAGATTGCGACACCAAGGTATAAAAAAACAATATATTATCATTACTTAGTATATAAAATAAATAATTATTAAACTCTATTTTATAAGTTGAACATAATTTAAAATATTAAACACAAGTGAAACCACCAAAATTCCAGCAACAACCAACATAATCTTAGAATTATTTTCGATATTTAACTCTTTATATAAAACATCATATTTAGTCTTAATCTCACTATACAATCTATCCAACTCAAAAGTTTTACCCAAAATATAATTTATCTTAGACCCAACCTCATCTTCAGTCACATCCAAAATCCAAATATTTCTAGTAAATTCAATAAATTTCTTTCTAGCACTCTTCAAATTTGAACCTTTTTTAAATTCCACTTCAAGTTTTTTCAAATAAATTTTTTTATACAAATTCAAAATATATGTATAAAAATACTCATTTTCAAACTTATCTGGTAATTCTGTAAAATTGTTTATATCACTACTAGAAGTAAATAAAACAACACCCTGTTTTGTAAAACCAAACTTAGCATATTTCCACTCAGAAAATTGAGTAGCTTCATTTTTATCTAAATCTACTGAATTATCTGCTGGTAAAAAATTTGCATATTTATTGAAATTATATTCTATATTTTCAAATTTTTTATTTACATTCCACGCTTCTCTATCTATACACACATATGAATATGTCAAAAATTTTTGAGTATCTATATCAAGTTTCATTGTTTCCAAATCAGAACCTGTAATTCCTTTAATAAATTCTGTTAATTTATTAACATTATCAAAAGTGCTAGTTTGTAAATATATTTTGTCATAATTATTTAAAGTATTTTCTTGATTTATCTCTCTAAATTTATAATTAAAATTCAATACATCTGAAAAACTATTGCTTTCTTCAATATTTGTTTTCATTGTAAAAAAACATATTCCTGTGTTAAAACATATAACTTCTATTTTTCTAACATTAAAAAATATTCCTTTTTCTTCTGCTTTTCCTTGTATATCTTCTTTTAATTTATACTCAAAAATTGTACATGGATATTTACTCAAAACCGCTGATTTTGTATCATCCGGTAATTCTTCCAATCTTTCTAATTTTGCACCTGAATGTGAAAAACTTGTAAAAAGATATTCACGTGTCTTAGGTGAAAAATAATTATATAAATCTAAATCTTTATTTTTTTGAAATACCTTTAATAAAAATCTATTATCTCTTATTAAACTTAATAAATATTTTTGATATTTACTTTCCTTTACAACAAAAGGATGTATAAAATATGTATATTGGTAGTTTGTCTTTAGTTCCATTTTTTATTCCGTTCCCTTCTCTTTAACAAAAAATCACATTACACTATTTAAGTAATTTTGAATTTTGTATCATATGTATCATTTGTTATATAATTTTTACTACAATTGATTATAATAATTCATATTAATATCACTACCCAAATGCCATCTTCCTATAAAATCAATTAATAAATAATCCTCTAAATTATAAGTTGGTTCTTGTACGACATTTCCTTTACCGTCAATACTTCCCCATTTTCCATCTTTTTTAACAGCCGCATAACCATAATCATTTTGTTCCATAGCATCATCATAAATATAATCCACAACAACTTTTCCAGTTTTATCAACAAAACCATATTTTCCATCTTTTTTACTTAAAAATAATGTTCTAGATGTAAAAATATCAGATTCTTGTTTTTCTTCAAATTTAAAATTATAATATTTATAACCATCATCAACTTTTAATTTCAAATAGCCTTTACTTTCATTTAATTCTGATAAAATTCCAGATGCTTTTTCGTCTAAATTACTATTTAAAATCTTAGCATTAAAATTACTATCTTCTGCAACATATAAATCAGCCTTTTCACTAAAAGTTATTGAAGTATATTCAAATGGTAATTTTTCCTCTTTGCTACTATTTATTATTCCATATTTGCCGTCTTTACTTGCTATAAACATACCAACTTTTGTTTCTTTCAAGCTATCATATTGAGCATCTATTAACACTTCTCCATTTGTATTCATCACACCACATTTATTTGCTTTCATAAATATAACCGCATTTTCTTGATTAGCTAATATTTGTTTAATTGAATCAAATCCAGTTGTTAAAACATCTTCTCCTGCTTTATTTACAACTTTTTGTTTTCCTGAAACCGTAACAACATACATATCATTTCCATAAACTTTTTCAATTGAATCATATTTAGCCTCTAAAATTTGTGTATTTGAATAATCTACAATTCCATATTTTCCACTATCATTTTTTACAATAAATCCTGATTTATTATCTTTTCCTAATACATCTATATCAGCATATTGAGCTTGTACAACTGTTTTACCATCACCATCCACAATTCCATATTTACTGTCTTTTTTTACCTTGAATGAATTTTCTATTTCTGGTATTGCTGATATTTCATCATACTCAATTGGTATTATTTCATTTCCAGTCAAATCTATCAAACCAATTTTACCATCTTTTTGCACTTTAAGTACATTTTGTTCATACCATAAATTACCGTCTTTATCTTGGTTTTGTATAGCTTCAACCTTATCATATTGTGTAAATATTTCCTGGTTTTTATCATTTAATACTTTTGTTTTGTAATCACCTGTATCATAATTAACATCATATGTGCAAATAAATACACCTAATTTTGAATTTGGTACTACTATCATTTCTCTATATGATGGGTCTATTACGTTGTTTCCTGTTGAATCTATTACTCCCCATTTGTTATCTTTATATGATGCAAAGTAATTTTTTGTTGTTATTTTTCCTGATGTTGTATCTTTGCTTAATAATCCTTTTATTATAAATATAAACATGATTATTACTACTATTGCAATTACAACCGCAAATACTTTTTTCATGTTTAATTTTGGTTCTGAATCATATCTTCTTCCTCTACTCATGTTTGCCCTCCTCTATTTTTTCTTCATAAAATATATCATATAATTGGGGTATTTTCAAGGTATTTAAAAAAACAATATGATAAATTTCATATTGTTTTTATGTCTTATCCAAAAATTTGCAAACTACTACACTCATATCATCTTTAGCATTTCCGTAACCATTATCAATAGCCTCATTCAAAACCAAATCAGCAATCTTCTTAGTGTTATTAGTCTCAATATCTTCAAGTAAATACTTAACCCACAATTCCTTATTTTTATACTCAACATTTGAATCCAAAATACCATCTGAGCACATAAGTAAAATCTCACCAGAAGAAATATCCCTATCAAAAGACTGCAAACTAGACTCATTAATAATACCAGCAGGAAGAGAATTAGCCTTAATAACTTGTACACTATTTTTAGACTTAATATATGTTGGACAAGCGCCACTTTTAATTAATTCCACATTTCCCTTATACAAATCAATAATAGCAATATCCAAAGTTGCAAAAATCTCCTCATTTTGATTAATCAAACTTGAATTAATCAATTCTAGTGATGTTTTTTTATCAAAACCTGAAAGTAATAAATTTTCCAACATCTTCAATGCATTGCTACTACTTTGTCTAGCCTCCTCACCAGAGCCCATACCATCACTTATAGCTACCAAATATTTTCCATCTTTCAATTTTATACTTAAAAAACTATCTCCAGAAATTCTACTATTAGTTTTAGTAATTTCCGAATTTCCAATTGCCATAACAAATTTATCATCTGATAAGAAATTAAGTCTTGTCCCAATACTTGCCTCTTGATTTAAAACTATTTTCTCTTTTAAAACTTCTGTAAGTATTTTTTCTATATAATCAATATCAGTTATATTTGATTTTTCCATATATATTTCAACTAAAAATCTATCTTCTCTTTGTATAGAAATTTCTTGAATTTCTATATCTTTTTGCTTTAACAATTCAACAATTTGTTTTTTCTGATTAGTAAATTGTTCTTCATTTTTTATATTTTTTTCTATATTTTCAGCTATATTTGAAATTGCTCTAGACACACCTTGTAACTGTGTTTCTATATTTCTTTTATTTTCTTCAAATTTCTTTTGCCATACAAAATTTGACTTACTAATTTTATATGACATATTAATAACTCTTACCATTTGAGCAATATTTTCTTCCAAAAATTCGCTTATTTTTTTATCATCAAATCCAACTATGAAACTATTACATTTTGCAAAAATCTCTAACAATAACTCCCTTGTCATCTCTTGCTTATCTATTAATACTTTAAATATTTCATCAACTATTGGTCCATCTGTCTTTGAAATATCTTCATATAACATATTATTTTCATACCCATTTAAGTTATCTAACAATTCTGAAATAAATATTTCTTTATTAGATTGAACTGGTATTTTTTCAAGTTCCGCTTCTTGTGTTTTATATGTTTTAGCCATTTCTTGAATTGTATCAGAAACATTATTTAATCTCTCAGCAGTTTCTTTACTTTTATTTAAAGCTCTATCTGGAAATACAGGTAACAACTTAGAATTGCCAACAAATTCTTTAATATTTATCTGTACTGATTTTGGTACTGCCAACAATCCAATTGATGCAATTAAAATTTCTTTAAAATGTATCAGTTCAACCGTATATCCATTAGAAACATATGCCAAAACAATATTTCCTAAACAAAATCCTATTATTACACCTAATTTACCAAATTTATTTAATATTCCTGCAATCATCCCAGAAATAGCATATGCTGCAACCATAATTGGTTCTGATGATGTTATAACACCAAGCGTAACCCCTATTGTAACACCAGCTGTTGTCCCCACTAATACACCATTTTTCCATCCTAAAATCAAAACTATTAATATACTTAAAATATTTCTAATTGAAAAACCTAAAACACTTAAATCCCCAAATGCTCCTACTGATATTGCAAGCATTAAACTTGCTCCTAAAATTTCCTCAATTGAAAATGCTTTTGTTTCTCCAAAATCTCTAAATACTATTATAGAATTTACAAATATTTTATAAAATACTATTGTTATTATTGAAAAACATATTATTGATAAAATATCATATAAAGTAAATCCTGACATTCCTACTTTTGCTAATTGGATTATAAGTGTTGATATAAATATGTTTTTAGTCAAATTTACTTTTTCATTTCTTTCATCATCATTGTATTTTGGTTTTATTATATACATTGTTACTATTAATACCAATGCTGTTAATATGTATGTTAATGCTCCACTTATTCCAAATTTTATTGCATTACCTATAATGGCAAAAACAACTATCCCTAGTAATGGAACTGAATTTGAAATGCATGCTCCTAACATACTTATGCTAAATGGTGAAAGTTCTCCTGTTATCCCTACCATTGATATCATTAATGATATTGCATATATTGGTATGTTTTTTATTGAAAATACATTTGCAAATATATCTGTTTTCTTTTTTTCTTTTTTATCTTCTTTGTAATTTTGATTGTCTATTGCGCTTTCATTTATATTTTGAAACATCCTTACCACCTCTTAAACTTTTATAGCATCATTTTACTACTTGTCCTTAGTATTTTTTGTCTTTTTTAGAAAGTGATTCAAAAAAAGTTTTTTACATTTTGTGATATATAATTTATTTTTTCCTTATTATTTATCTATTTATGCTTTATATTCTATTATAATTTGGTGAATTTTGCAATATATTTTCAGTTTTAGTTTTATTTTTTAATTCTTAAATGTTACTTCACAGTATAGCAAAATATATATTTGAAATAATTTATAAACTATGAATTATAACTCTTAAATTTTACATTTTTCAATTATAATATAAAAAGAACACTCTTTTTCAAGAATGTTCTTTTATATTAATATACTATTTATTTTTTCCTATAACAAATTTCTTAATAAGAAATACTCCACCACCTAGTAAAACAATCATTGTAATTCCTATCACTATAGGTAATACATAATTTTTATTTTCACCAGTACTTGGCATAATAGTAATTCTCTCAGAGTTAGAAGTATTGAAAGATTTCAAATTATCTTTATCTAAAGTAACCTTAACAGGTGTACCAGTATTATCTCCTTTACCCTTCTTAGTTTCAGTTGTCTCTACCTTATTATTAAATTCATTATCATCAGTACTTGTTAACAATTTAGATGTTTGTAAATAAACTGTTGCAGTTTTACCTGGTTCTAAGTAAGTACTAGACAAATCTTTTGTTACATATGCCTTTATTGTATTTAAATATGTCTTATCATCTTTCTTAGAAACATTATAATCACTTGCATAATTTTCGTCTGCAACATCCCATTTTGTTGTATTATCATTTATTTGTGATAATCTACCATCTACATAATCAAGAACTTGTGTTGGAGATACTGTAACTAATTTAGCTCCTGTTGTGTCTCCATATTTATAATATTTCTCAGATGTATAATCTAATTCACCATTATTTGATACTGTAATAGTATATCTTACTTCCATTGTAGCACCTTCGATTAATTCATTATCCATTTCTGTTTTAATTAATCCATCTGGTCCTAATTGTGGGAATATTGTATTTGCATGAGTTCCTGTTACTTTACCATCTTTAATCTCAACATTTACTAGCACTTGACCATTTGCTAATGTTATTTTATATCCAGATACTTGTTTTGCTATATTTAATTGTTGTAAAGGTCTTTGTACAATACCAAAATCTACATTTGAAATAGTAAATACTACTTCATTTTTAGTACCATCTGTAATTGTTGTTGGATATTCTACACTTATTTCAATTGCTGGTGTTGCTGAATCCATTTTTGTTATAAATGAACCATCATTATTTTTATAAGCATTAGCAATTCTATCTTCTAGTGTATTTTTTCCGGCATCTTTGTCTTTATCATAGTTTGTCATTTGAGCATCTATTGCTTTTCTAGTTTCAAAATTATCTATTGCATCATTTGCTCTATAATTTACACTAATGATATCATCATTATTTTCTGAACCTCTATACCAGTATTGATTTCCTTGTGTTATTGGTGTTCTATTTTGATTATAGATTGTTCCTTTATAATATTGTACTTTATATGTCTCATTTCCCCAAATATATCTTA
>ULWV01030895.1_pt1 | contig 13495 bp, 19 predicted proteins | sample 1960651 | NCBI WGS metagenome assembly ULWV01 (sample SAMEA4835820, study PRJEB28245) | human gut metagenome | biome: gut microbiome; material: fecal sample | place: Denmark | collected 2008
TACTCCAAATCTTCGTCTGTCCACCTCTTTGTCAGTCCCAACTCAAAAGCTTTCATATATATTGACCTCTTAGTTCTACCAAGCTCTTTTGCTAACTCGTCCAATTCACTTGTAGAGTACGCAAATTCCAAATATCTCTCTTCTTTTGCTGTCCATTTGTTGCTCCTTCTCATGTTCATCGCCCTAACCTATTCAATTATTTTAAAATTTTGTTATTAATCTTAGTACAACTGCAAACACCATTATCATTACTATTTTGACCACTAAATCACTCCTTTTTAAATTTATTGGAGGGTTGCCCCTCACAATAATTATTATATATTCAAGCTTTATTTAAGTCAATATTTTTTTAGATTTATTTAAATTTTATTCTACCATTTCTACAACATGTCCTTCGCTCATGTTATTATTACACTCTAGGCATACCACATCTTCTCTACAAATAAATTTGTCTAGTTCGACACCTGTTTTTTGAGAAATATAAGTTTTTATTATATTAATTTCTTCAAATTCACATTCATTTTTACAAGTTAAACATTTATACATTCAATCTTCCTCCAATTAACAATATTTAAATATTAGTTATTAAAACTTCCTTAACCTCTATTGTATTTTTGCTCCTACCTTGACCCGCATTTGTTTTATTGTTAATCTCTATAACGGTCAATCCTCTCTTTTTAATAATATCTACAAGTTCCTGATTAACAATTCCATCTCTTTCAAGATAATTAAAATAAATAAAGTCGTTTTTTGTTTTCATAATCAGTTCATTAAGTTTGTTTTCGTGTTCTTTGTTCCAATCAACAGTATACATATCTGACCTCAATATATATGGTGGATCTAAAATTATCAAATTATTATCATCTGAATCTTTAAAGTTCAAAAAGTCTTCACTTGTAAAATCAAACTCCTTTTTATTTAATATTTCTGTCAAAGAATTTACACTGTCAACACATAAACGTTTCATACTTTCTGTGAAAAACTCATCTTTCTTTCCAAGACCTCTAAATCCCTGATTAAAGTACCCTTCTTTTTGATTAAATCTAACCATACTATTGCTACACATTTTCAATAGTAACACCGTTTCAATAATAAAGTCTTCATCCATTTTATCGTTTAAATACTTTTCGTTCCAATAGTCTCTGAATATATAATAATCCTCTTTTTTAGAAAATCTGTTAAACCTATTTAAAATTATGTCTACATCTTCTAAAGTGTACATATGTTTATTCTTTTCAATTTCTGTATATATACATGGCAACAGCTTTATTTTGTCATTCCCAATCATTTTATTCGCATTTGTATTAATATTTAAAAGTATGTTTCCACTTCCCATAAACATATCTATTACTGAATTATAATTTTTATTTCTTACTAAGTTATTGATTACATCTATATATTTAAACTTATTACCAACCCAATTAAATGGTGTCTTTCTTGCCTCCATCGATATTACCTCCACCGTATACTTTTATATTTATTTAAATTTATTTCATTAAAACTGAACTCTTAATTTAAAAGCTATCCTTGTATAGCATTATATCTATGTAATTATCGTATATCTGAACATCACACACATCTTCATTTTCTTCTAACAAGCTTTTTATTTTAACAACCAGCGAGTTATTTAGTGTAATATTAAACTTATCCTCTATTGTTTCTATGTCGTATATCCAATTACCTTCCTCGGTAGAGTTTCTAGCTTCCCTAACTAATTCTAGCACCATATGACCAATATGATTTGCAGTTAAAAATTCTTCACATATATTAACAATATGATCACATAGTTGTGTTGGTATTAAAGACCTTTCAATACTATTCTTTCTCCCCTGTGTTCCCGTCCTACTACCTCTTGGAGCTGCAACATGACATGAATCACCATTCTTACAGACAGGTTTAAAGTTAGGATTCGGATGATTTGTCCATATATCTGTAGGCTTCATTCTTTCATCGCCATACTGACAGTAAGTAACTGTATATCTAGGCTTGTCTTTTATAAAGTCCATCTTCCTCATTCCACCTCTTGGATTTTCAATAAAATATATAAGGTTTGGATTTATTTTTATTAAATCATCAATCAACCTCATAACATTTAAATTTGTTTTGTCACAGAATTTAGCATAATCACTTTTTGCTAACAGGTTTCCACTACTCTCTTTTATTCTATGATAAGATATTCCAGCTATAGAATAACTAGTGCAGTCTGGACTCGCCCAAACAATATCTGGAACTCCAAATCTTTCTATTATATCGTTGGCAGTTGTTGTACTTATATCCTGATACCAATCTATATTTTCATGTCTTTTATCCCACTCAATCGAGTACACTTCGTGGTTTTTCTTGTCAAACGCCTTTCCTATGCTTCTTTGTCCTGCAAATAGTTCTAATACTTTCATAATAGTTTCCTCCGTATTTATTTTAGATTTATTTAAACTTTTATTCTATTTTCAAATAGTTGTTTCCATACTCTATGTCCCCTATCTACGGGACTATCCTTATCCTTTAATAGGTTCTCAGTATCTTTAACATAACTAACAGTACGACCTATGTTTAATCCATTACAAACCTTTTTTATATGTTCCTCATCAACATCCTTATCGAAGCATATACATATCTCAACTTCCAACCGTACAAGCAACCTACGCTGAAAGTTGCTTATCTCGTGACATCCAACGGCTACACCCACAGGCATACCATACATATCTAACTTCATAACAGACTTCTCCGCCTCAAATACACATACTATTCCTTGTGATTTTATGTGATCTATATTTAAACTAAGTCCATAAAGATTAAATGTTTTGTCAAACCTAGTTTGAAGCATACTCATATACTTGAATATCTTTAATTCTTTATAAGCTTTATGGACAGTTCTTCCAACTACACCAGCAACTTTTGTAACATCATCATATTTTAGATGTGGGAATATTATTCTATCGGTTCTCTCATCAAACATTACCATATACTTATCTAAAACTCTCTTGTCTATTATTCCATCGTCTCTAACTAAACTTATATGTTGGTCTTTTTGATATCTATTTAAAATATCTATATCGTAATATGTAATATCATCCTTTATAAGTTTTGACCTACCAAGGATACTCTTCTTGTGTCTTGATAGTAAATCCTCTCTTTTGTGATACGAGCCACTTCTATCGTTACTAAGGCCCAAAACAGCATGACACCAGTTGATGGCAGTAGAGAACTCACAGTTATTAATAAACATTATTAGGTTGAATATGTTTGGTTTCTTATCTTCATCTCCACCTATGTTTCTAGTGTATGCATTTACAGTTAAAGACTCATCTCTATATATTATCGTTGAAGTTGGGTTGTCTCCATCGGGAAGTCCACAACTATAATATCTTGGGTTTATACCATTAATAGAGTGCATACCAAGAGATTCTAAAATCTCTGGTAGTTTGTCGTTTCTTGATATATATTCTCTTAACTCTCTTGCATCCATCTTTAATTACTCTATACTCCTATCGATATGTAAGATTTGCCCATTTCTTTATATTTAAACGTAGCAAAGTCGTGCTGAGCTACAACTTGAAATTCTTGAGCTATACCATTTCTATTCTTCTCTATAAATATTATACTATGTCTCCTTGCTGGGTCTAACTCTATTTCAAATCTACTATCCCCAACAGTATTCCAAACTTTTATTTCGTTCTTCTCTCCCTTGTACTCATCCGCATGCATCTTTCTAATTAACAAACAAGTTGAAGCAACGTCTATTATGTTCTTAGACATACCTAGATCATTTGCAGATAAGTATCTACTTACTATAGCACCCTTACCTAACTGAAGTGTACATATAAGGGATACATTCAAATTAGAAGGTTTAACTAAGTCATCAAACTCTCTCATTTGTTGCATCATCTCCAACCAGAATGGATTCTTTGGGTCTGCATCTGAACTTAGTTTAAATGTATCTATAGCAAATATCTTTACTCCTAGTGCAGCATACTTCTTGATACTTCTTACTACAACTTTATGAGAGTATGTTTTAAACTCAACTATTATTATCTTATTATTCTTAGTCTTGTTTTCAAGTATCTCTTTAGCTTGATATAGCCATTCGAACTCTTCTTGTGAGAAGCCTCCATCTCTCCATCTTACCTTATTGAAAAACCTATTGGTTCCAGCTAACACCACATTATTTATAATCCAAGTTAATAGTTCTTGTTGGAACTTTTTAGCATCTTGTTCGTTTAGGAAGAATACTGCCGCCTCTTCATTGTTAAATACCGAAGTTAAAACTTGTTGTATTAACCAAGTAGACTTACCTGATCCAGACTGTCCTCCTATAAGCATTATTTGACCTAAGTTTATTCCATTTATAGTGTCAGACAATATTGGAGAATCTATTGGAAGACCCCTTTTCATACCCTTATTGGCATCTTCGATTAACTCATCTAATCCATACCCTATTTCTTGAGTATGAACATCTTCATTTATGTTTACAAATATATTGTTTAGCTTTGCAGTAAATAAATCATATAGAGTATTGAATGACCCCTTACTTAATCTTACTAGGTCTTCCTTACTTTCCATTGAAAAGTTCTTTTGTATTTCTGCTATTGCTTTCCATTTCTTTAGGTCGTCTATGTAAACATTTATATTATCATTACCATCAAATATCATATGTAAATCTTCTACAAGTCTTGTTCCACCATAGTATTCAAATCCTGATGCAATCTTTTCGTTTCCTAATTGTTCAATAAATGTTTCTACGTCCATTGGTGTAAGTGTATTATATCCTCTTAAGGCCATCTTCTTACCCAAGGCAAACATAAACCTCCATTGTTCATTATTAAAGTCATTTGAAGATAGCTCATCGTGGTCTAAGAATAAGTTTGGATTGTTGTACAAGCATCCTATCAAATTAGATTCAGTTATCTTGGACATTTCTGATATTTCTGTCATTCCTATCATGTGCATACACCTCCCTACTGCATATAATTACCATATATCGTCAAACAGACTGCCTTTGTTTATTTCAGACTTCTTTACATATTCAACCTTTTTAACTGATTGAACAGCTGTGTTACTTTGATTCTTAACCATTTCATCTCTCTTGTTTTTAGCTAAAACTCTAAGATAAACATCGTTAATAGAGTTTTTTATAATGGCCATTATGTAATTAACTTTTTGTGTTTCATTTTCAAAATTTATATTATCTAATGCCCTATCTATTTCTAGTTTTTTAACTTTAAAGGTCATCAGTATAACAGGGAATGGATACCCATTGTCAGTAACACCCTCGTGATTTTTAATCAAACCACCATTTCTTAATTCCAAAAGCTTTCTCCTTGTGTGCTCAGATAATTGCATCTTATCAGAATACTTCAATACATCTCTTTTAACATATTCATATAAGGCACACCATTCTTCCCAATACTTCTCTTTGTCTTGCTTTTCTTTGAGTTCTAATGCCTTTTGATTCTTAAACGACTCCAAACAACCAAGTCCCTTATGAAACTTTCTGTTTACATTGTTTACCTTTTCTATAACCAAATCATCTTTGCTTTCTATTACATCTTTACAGTGCCAACATTTCATTGTTACTTTTGCCATTTATCTTTTCTCCGTTTCTTATAAAAAGAGGGGTGCTATCCCCTCTCCATTTATTACATTTGTTTCATTTTAGCTACTACAGATTGTAAAGCTTCAAAGTGTTCTGGTTTCTTGTAGCTATCTATTCCATGTTCTTTTAATAGTGTAGGTATAACAGCCGCCTTTTCAGGAGATTTAGCTTTCATATCTTTGAATAAAGTAACGAACTCTTCAACTAAGTCGTCATGGTTCTTATCTTCATTCTTCATAGTTTCCATATCCTTCTCTATGTTCTTATCATACTTAGTATCAGCTTTACCTAAACCTTGTCTTGATTCAAAGTATTGTCTAAATAAGTCATACGATGCATTCTCAACCACTTGTCCAACGTTTAAAACTCTAGTTGTGTCCTTTTCAACTTCTGCACAGTACTTAACTCTACCTGTAGCCATATCTCTCTCTTTGAAGAATCTTAATATAACATCATAGTCATGTTGAGCATTCTTTCTTAAAACTGGCTTCTCGCCTATTTTAACATTTTCACTTCCGACCTTTTGTAATACATCTTCCTTGTGAGCAGTAGATATTATGTTTATACCTTTAGCAGATGCTTGTGCTTTTAATAATCTCATTCTATTTGAGTTTAACTTTATCTTACCGTAACCTCTCATTGATACAGTTTGGTCATCTATGTTTCCACCCTTCTTCTTAGCTCTCTCTTCTTCAGTCTCCATAGCGGCAACTTCCATAGCTTCTTTTATGTAAGTTTCAGAATCTATCATTAATGTCTTACATAGGTCATTCTTTATAACCTCTTCTATTACATCTAATGTGTCATAGTAGTTCGAAGTATCTGCAACAGCAACTATATTTTGTCCAAACTCTGGATCACCCTCATAAACCCCTACTTTAGACTCAGAATCTAGAACTGCAACTTCTGGGAATGATAATCCAAACACTGACTTACCTGAACCATCTACTCCATATGCTAATATTTTAACACCTTGAACTCTTCTCATTGGCTTTCTTAATAAACTCATACTAACTTCTCTCCTTAACATACTTTAATTTTATTATTCTTTTTTAATTTTAAATTTATTTAAATTATGCATAGGGGGGGTATCCCCTAGGCACTTTGTATTTTATATCTTATAATCCACCCAACTCCTCTAATAAGCTATCTGTTGAAATTGAAGATTCGCCTATCTTAATAGTTTCCTCAGTTGAAACTTCTTTCATTGCAGCTTGTATATCTTCCATCGTATAATCTTCATCTGACTTATCTATACCAGTTGGTATACCTTCAGACATCTTAACTATAGGTCTTCTTAATAAAGTTTCGTCAACTCTCTCTTTCTTTAGGAACATTTTTAAAACTTCTTCCTTTGAGTAGAATCCATCTTCTATTAATTCTAATGCATTTTGAGGAAGGTCGTTTTCATCTATACTTCCTGAAACATATCCAACTTGGAATACACCTTCTACATTCACTCTTCTAACTGTGTCTCCGTCTACTGTAAAGTACTTCTCTAACATCTTTCTGTAAGTATCTTTATTGTCTTCAGTTGCTCTTACTGTTAAAGGTAAGTCTAATATCTCGTATTGATCTTTAGCCTTTCTAACGTATAGTTTAGTATCTATAGTGGCTACACCTTCAGATTCAAACCTATCTTTCTTAACAGCATCTTTCATAACTATTATGTTTTGAGTGAAGTTAAATCCTAAAGGCATTTCTTTACCTTCTTCTTCGTTGTTTGTTAATATGTAAAAATTCTTTAATTCGAAGTTTCTTTGTAACTTTCCGTTGTATGTGCTATATCTAACATCTCCAGTCATTCTAACCTTATGCTTTGATGCTAATGGCATAACAGTTTGTAAAAAGTTTATTGCATCAAATACAGTTAAGAACTTTTGTGGTTCTTCCCAAGCCATAAACTTGTTTCCACTTTCTTCGTTTATCTTTTCAACTCTCTTAGTAAATACCTTTACAAAAGACCTTTCGTTTACCTTTTCAACTAGAATTGGATTAAATCTATCTCCAAACTTTATCTCCATAGATTCATCGTTTACTGTTTTTAAGTATAAAGTTTTACCCTTTACCTCATCGTATCCATCTTGCATTCTAACAAACATACTTGCACCGTTAACTCCATCAACTCTTGGATTGAACACATTACTTATCCAAGCTTGATTGTTCTTACCTTTGCTTCCTATAGCGAACACCTTGCTATCTACAGCTATCTCTCCTACTATATCAAATCTACCTAATGTTTGTTTCTTGTTTAATTCTTTTGTCACAACACTCTCTCCTTTGTTTTTTAGATTTATTTATATTTTATGTAACCTTTCAGATACATTATTTATTATATATCAGCTTCTTTTTTATGTCAATATTATTTTTAGATTTTTTTAAATTCTTTTCCATAACTCTTCACACAGCTCTTTAGTTTCATATGAACTTATTGGCTTGTGCGGTATATCTCCCCATAAAATATCAACTATGCCCGATACTTTATCCTCTGACACATCTAACATTCTTGCTAATGATACTAGCATAGCTACCACATCATCGTGATTGTCTTTTGGGTTCTTCTTTGTTATCCCAACATTATGTAAGTCTGTAGCTACGGTCTTGTCTTTAGATATTATAAAGTCAACCGACACTATCTTTTTGTTCATTTTGCATCCTCCTCTTATTTAATTGTAGTATGTATATCGTTTTTATATTTGATATCTGTTGAATTAGATAACAACTATCTTGGTTATATAATACACTATACTCCTTACTAAGTCAACAGTTATTTTAGATTTGTTTAAATTTATTTTCGTTTCTTTAATTCGTTGCTAATCCTTATTGTCAATACAATTATTGTTATCACAAACACCAATGACAAAGTCGGCAGAATTGACTTGATCTCACTCATACAACACCTCCTAATTGTGGTTTTAATTAATATACTCTTTAATCTCCTTTTAGCTTTATTAATATAAAGTAACTCCCCATGTATAAGGGGAGTATTTATTAGTTTATTACTATATCATATGTACCACTATCTCTAACGTCTCCATTATTGATTAGCCATAACTTACCCTTTATATTAGTAAGTTCACTTATACTATTTATACTGCTAAATAACATTCTGTCTTTAGCCTTCATACCAGCAGATACATTTATACTCATTGTTGGATGTTGCATATATCCATTAACAGATATATCTTGACATTGAATTGTTATAGGGTAATCTTTATGGTTCTCTACTTCAAACCATATTTCTGGCCCAAGCACACCATCAACTTTACCCATAACTGTTACAGTTAATCTTTCGTCATTAATTAATAATGAATTTATTAATTCATATCCTTTTTGTTCTTCCTGACTACCTACGCTTTGAACATAGTTGTTCTCTTGGTGAGTTTCAGTAGCTTCCTCTTTACTTACCCAGCTTCCATCTTTATAAACTTGTTCAACCATTCCATCGTCTTTACTGCATCCTACCATTGTAGCAGCAACTATACCAGCTACTGATACAGTTAAATATTTGTTTAATTTCATGTATTTCCCTCCAAAATGTCATTTGTTTTATTAATTAAATTGATTTTAAACTGTTTAGGCATAATAAAGGAGAGTTTAACCCACTCTCCAAAGTTCTGCGGTTTTTACCAAACGTAATCTGTGTATGGTATAGCTTTTAATTCATTAAAGTCGTACTTTTTTAATTCTTCAAAACTTGTTATTACTGCGTGAAGTGATTCTGCTATCATTAAGTTTATTGTTTTTCCATTTGGATTTACAACTATTATAGGTTTCTTTAATTCATAATATGCTCCTATCTCAAATGCAGTTCCTGAATCTGAGTAATTTCCATCTAATATTGCAACCATTATATCGCTTTCATATATCGCATCTATGTCTGATTTAAAAGTTGCTTTTCTCCATTCCATAGAACCAAATTCTAGGTGTTTATTTTGATGTTCGAATGGTGCAAACACCTCTAAATCCTTACTTCTTAATATTTCCAATATACTTTCCATTGTTTTTATTTCTTCATCATTAAAAAATGGGCTGGCTAAATATACTTTTTTCATTTTAAATCCTCCTTTTTGTTTTTAGTTTATGTGAATTTTACTATAGCTATTACTTCAATATCTTTAATTGAGCCGCATTCCATGTTTAATTTATGTCTAAATGTTCTTACGTCTGCGTCCCAATATTTAACTGGAATCATATTTATGTCTAAAAATTCAACCCTATTATCCAGATCATCAACACTTGTTGCAACAGATATCTTTTTAATATCGTTATTTTTAATGTATTCTCCTAGCTTCATAACACTAACCCCTCACTATCTTTAATGTAGCTATTGGATATATTGCCATTTCAGTTCCACCAATATTAGCGGCATCAAGCTTATAAGTCCAATTAGTTACATATGAATCCAAGTATTTTTGAGGTAAATGTTTGGTATCACTAAATAATCCTATTCCAGCAGATATGCTGTCATCTGAATGTTCTCTGACATATATCTTTTTAGTGCTTTTATATATATCCAAATATTCTTTTAGTGTCATACCAATTCTCCTTGCATCTCATTTGATATGTAGTCTTCAAAGTTTAACTTATCATAGTTAAGCTTTATAAACCTACTATCTTCTAAGCACTGTTCGTACTTAACAGACTTTCTGCCTATGGTGTTTATAATGTGATGCATATCTAAAGCACTTATCATAAACACCCTCTTGTGATAGGCAAACCTTATAATATAATACCCCATTCCACCATATTCAATCCACTTGTCTAAAAAACTAATTTGAGATTCTTTTATGTTTCCAAAAGGAAAAGATGTTTTGTTTTCTGTACTCTTCAATTCAAAACATATTGGCTTACCGTAGTATACTCCACAGTAGTCTACAAATTCTGTCTCGTCTTTTGATACGGCAAATGCTTTAACAATTCTACCTCCAGCACCTCTAATTAATTTCATTTCTGTAGGAACTTTGTTTATCAATATCTTAGCATTTTCGTCTTCTCTTAGTGATTTACACTTGCTTGAAAACATATTTTCGAAGTCCATACCTCGATTCTTACAACTTGTAGCCAACGATATTCCTCCTTTGTATTTTTGATAGTTGCATATTTAAGGCAAACCTCTTATATGCAACTACTATTTTACCATATTGAAATATCGAAGTCAATGTTTGTTTTAGATTTATTTAAATTTATACTAAGAACAATATAATATTGCTCTTAGTATTATAAACTTAAGTATTTATGTATGTTGTTCTTTAATGACTCAATATCAACTTCTGCCGTTAAGTATTCAACTGGACAATCTAACATCTCAGATAATGTCTCCAACCTTTCTGTTGGTATCTTTCTGTCTTTTGCCCACAGAGAAACAGATTGTCTAGTTATACCTAAAGTCTTAGCTATTTCTGAATAAGTAACTCCCTTCATTAGCACCATTAATTCAAATCCTCTCATTATCTATTTCCTCCTAATTGTATTTTATTTATTGTAAAGGAGATCAACTCCCTCATTACAGTTATTATTATATATTAATATTGATTACAAGTCAACAACTATTTTTTAGATTTTTTAAAATCATCATTTTAACAGAATAGACCAAGCTATACTTTCAACTTGGTCTATTATTAAACTACATATTTTTTAATTTATCTTCAACAAACTTTATTATCTCATCTGATAATAAATCTGTCTTTTCGAATCCAACTCCACCGTTTGACATATCATACTTAACTTCTCCACCTTTGAAGTTACCTTCAGTGAAATCTTTTATAGTTAACTTTAACCCTTCTCCAACATTCTTTAGTGCTGATGTAACTATGTGATCTGGAGCTAAGTAATTGTTGGCCATATCTACACCAATTGCTTTTATATTGTTCTCTTTTACGACTTCTAATGCACCAGAGTTTCCTCCACCAGCAGCCATAAATATTATATCTACCCCTTCTTTAACCATTTGCTCTGCAACAACTCTTCCTTTTGCTGCATCTGTGAATGAGTTAGTAAATTGAATTAACGTTTTAGACTCTGGAAGAACTTCCTCCATTGCTTTCTTAAATCCTATTGAGAAGTTAGAGCAAGAAGGTATATCCATTCCACCTACAAATCCCACCTTACCGGTTTTAGTCATCTTTGATGCAACTAATCCAGCTGCATATCCAGCTTGTTCTTCGTTGAAAGTTATACATCTTACATTCTCAGGCACTTCATCATATGTAGAATCTATTATAGCAAAGCTTTGTTCTGGATAAGCTTCTGCCGCTTCTTTTATTGCATCTCCTAATTGGAATCCAACACCAACAACTAAATCTGCATCTTCATCCACCGCTGTTTCTATATTTTGCATATAATCTGCATCACTGTTAGATTCTAAGTATGAAACTTCAACTCCTAATTCTTCTGCCGCTTCTTTAGCACCTTCCCAAGCACCTTGGTTAAACGATTGGTCGTTTACTCCACCAACTGATAACACTAGTGTTACCTTAGCTTTGTCTTTGTTAACATCTGTTGTCTTACCACATCCAACAACACTTCCTCCTACTACTAGAGTTATTAATAATAAACTTTTGATTTTCTTAAACATTTTAATTCTCCTTCTCTTTAATTATTTTATATTTATAATTATATAACATATCTCGTCTTGCTTCAATATATTTTTTAGATTTATGTAAATTTATTTCATCAAACTAATTAATCTTACAACATCTTCTGATGTATGTCCATCCCACTCTGGTGCAATGTATAGCTCTTTTACATTGAACATATCCCAATACTGCTTGTGGTAGTGATATGTAAACACACCTTCTTTTGTTGCTATTCCAACAATAAAATAGTCCTCATACATAGTTCCATCATTATGTTTCCAAGACTTCCAAGCTCTATTCTTATATGTATTACATATTACTGAAAACAATACCATTCTATGATAGTACAATTCATCAAATGTATGACTTCCATCACTTATCTGACATATGTTGTCCACCTCAAATTCAAACTTCATTTAGACACCTCCTTATAAAACATCATCCTTTAAGTTCTTCATATATACTCTTAGCACAGCTAACTATTAAATATATTAATCCCATACTCAACAATAGTGCTAGTAGTATCAATGGCATTATTAAAATTATAAATAAACAGTTACCTACAAAACTAAACATATTGCCTCCTAGTTACCTTATCTTTTGAATTAAATCATCTTTGCTGTTTATGTCTATTTCAAATTCAAACTCGTGTTTATTATTGTATAGACCAACATGATATTCATCCAAGAAATTACACTGATTCTCGGTTAGCAGATTTATTCTAACATCACAATCTCCATATGCTATTAGGTGATCTATTCCCTTTTTAACTAAATGACTTAGTTTCATTATCTATTCTCCTTAATAAATTTTATTTTAATTGATTTAATGAATTATTTTATTTCAACATTTTCTTCACCATACAAATCACATAACTCAAAATATTTTTTAAAAACACTATATCCTTTAAAAACAAACTTTCCGTTTACATATATACTAAATTCTTTCATATCAATCACCACTTATATTATTATCCACATTTCACTTATTGTTCTTTTTAAATCTAAAAAACAATCCTCGCAAAGTAACAATCCAGTTTTAGAATATCCTCCTATTACAGAATATCTATAATCAATATCTTCTTTAAGCACCTTACCACAGTTATTGCATTTAACATCTCTGACACATTTTAATTTTCCTATTTTCATAACTACCTCCTAACATCTCAAAAGTTTTATTTTAGTGATTTCTTATCAATTAAAGACTGCTTATATAGTCCAAACATTCCTTAGCTATACTTTCATACTCCATAATTTCTTCTTCTTGCTCTTTTGTTAAAAGTTCTTCTTCTGCTATAAACTCATATTGCATTTTTTGAACCTCT
>ULWV01014363.1_pt1 | contig 13410 bp, 10 predicted proteins | sample 1960651 | NCBI WGS metagenome assembly ULWV01 (sample SAMEA4835820, study PRJEB28245) | human gut metagenome | biome: gut microbiome; material: fecal sample | place: Denmark | collected 2008
ATATCTAAATATATATTGAATAGGATTTTTAGTAGTGAGGGAAAACTAAATATCAAATATAATGTAAAATGTAATATATATTAAAGTAAAAATTTGTATCATAGGTGAATAATATATGAAAAAGGTTATTAATGAAGAGTTAATTTATGAAATACTTTCTGTTGTAGAGGAAATTCCAAAGGGAAAAGTAGCTACATATGGACAAATTGCTAGGCTTATTGGAAGGGATAAAAATGCACGTCTTGTTGGAAAGATTCTTAGTTATTCAGAGTTTTATGGGAAATATCCATGTCATCGTGTAGTTAATTATGCTGGTAGGCTAGCACCAGGATGGAAGGAACAAAAATTTTTACTATTAGATGAAGGTGTATTTTTTAAGAATGAAAATCATGTTGATATGAAGAAAAGCCAGTGGGATTATTATGAGATATAGATGGAAGAAGGATACAGTTAGTTTTGTACTAGCTGTTTTTTCTATATCTTTTCTTTCTACTTCATATAATTGACTTATTTTACCCATTAAAGAATTAGCTCTAATATCGTATAAACATATTTAGTATTTTTATTATTCCTTAATGAGAATTATTAGACATATGATAAAAAATAAATCATAAAATAATATTATTTAAGTAAAGAAAAAGGAAATATCAGTAAAAGTTATTTTTCAATATAGCATATTTTAGGGGGAATTTAAAATTAGTAAAAGTAATTTTGTTATTTGTATATTAATAACGATGTTTTTAGTTGGGATATTAGGATATAAAATAGGTGAAAAAATAAAATTAAATAAGGAATTTGTTGATAGTATTGAAAATTATAATAGTAATGAAGTTAGTGAAGAAAATAAAAATGAACAAACTAATGAAGTAGATGAAAATAAGGAAATTGCTGAAAGATATGATGACAATGAGGAACATGACAAACAAACTTATGAAGAAAGTTATGATATAGAAAATGATTATTTAGAGAAAGAGAAATCTATAGGAAAAGTATTAACAAAAGGACAAGGCTTTTTTAGGTATTATAGTGCCTTAATATCAACATTAAGATCATATGATATAAATAATATTGATAATGCAAGAGTTGTATATAGATTAAGTGATGAATTATTAAATAATATGTATAAAACTTTTAAGAATGATTGGAATAAAGAGGATTTTGATAAATTAACTGAAAGCCAATTAAAATGGATAGAAAAAAAGACAAAGATAGAAGAAGAGTATAAGAATGATGATTTAGTAAGATATCAAACTTTAATAGAGATGACATTGGATAAGTGTGAAGAATGGACAGAATATTATAGATAGTATTTATTTAAGATTAAAATAATGGAAGTAAAGATAGAGATATTTAGATTAAAATAAAGTTAATATATTAAAAATTTAAGGATAGATAAATATGGGGGAGGAAATAGTAAGTTTAGAAGAAATACATTATCAATTTTGGAATGAATTTGTTAATAAAGTGTTTAATGACTCAGAATTTAAAAATGACTTTAATTATAGGAAATGGTGGAATAAGTCATACTATTAATATATAAGTATGGCATACATGCACATCCAAATGATTATAATAGATATCCTTATAAAAAATCATTATTTTATACTTTTAGAGAAAAGAATGGAGTTATGACTAAGTTATATGAGCTAAATACAACAATTATATTAAATCCAAATAAAATTTCAGAAATAGATAGTTTAGATGTTGATATTTTCATAAAGGAAAGATTAAAAAACTATATAAATGAGAGAGAAAATAAATTTTCTTTTGATGATAAAGAATCGGAATATAAATTTTATATTTTAAATAATCCTATAGAATTGGTTAATGAAATAGCACTACCTAATCAAAATAATCAATCTTATTTTACAATTGAAGAAGTATTTAGTGGGAAAAGATATGTTGATAGATGTAATTATAAAACTAATAATACAAGAGAAGATTTAATTAATATAATAAAAGATAAATCTAAAGTAGATTATTTAGAAATTAATGTTGAAGATTTTGATTCAAATATAGAAATAGAAGAAGGAAAAACAATAACTAAATTGGTAGAGGTTAAGAAGAGAAATTCTTTAGCTAGAAAGTTGAAATTAGAAGAGTTTAAATCAATCAATGGAAAATTATATTGTGAAGTTTGTGGTATAGATGATGAAATTGTTTTGGATGTGCATCATGATAAAGTGAGTGTAGCCAATATGAAAGAGGGGTATATAACTAAACTTGAAGATTTAAGGTTGATTTGTGCAAATTGTCATAGAAAAGTTCATGGACTTAAGGTTACAGTTGATAAATTAATAGAAATAAATAAGGGTATTAATTTTAAGTGAGGAAAAGTACAAACAAGATATATTAGTTAAGGGGTATTTAGAAGAATGAAAATTTTAAAATCGCGAGAGTCTTTGAGAGGGACGAAGTCACTCGCTTGCTACTAATTAGTAGTTAGGAAGTTGGTATTATTATGTTTAGAAAAGTAATATTTATGCTACAATTATTAATATATGAAAAATTTATCTTTATAAAAAAGCGACAAATAAAAAAAGGAGATCTACATGGCAGTATATTTAAATACAAATAAAAATCTTGAAAATTATAAAGAATTATATAATGAAGAGTATTTTGTAGATAAATCTAAAATTATTTCTTTAATAAATAAAAAAATAAATACTAAAAGTAAGTATTTATGTATAACAAGACCTAGAAGATTTGGCAAATCATCAATAGCAAATATGCTTGGTGCATATTATTCTAAAGCTGTAGATTCTAAAGATATATTTGATAATTTGGATGTTAGTAATTGTGAAAGCTATAAAGAGAATTTAAATAAATACAATGTAATAACTATATCTTTCACAGATGTTAACAATAATTGTAAAAACTGTGATGAATATATTGATAGAATTATACAACTTTTAATTCAAGATTTAAAAGAAGTTTTTCCTAATATTAAAATTAAACCTAATTATGCTATATGGGATATTTTAAATGAGTTAAATGAAAAGTTTATTTTTATATTTGACGAATGGGATTATATATTTAATAGAAATTTATATTTAGAAGAACAAGATAAATTTTTAGAATTTTTAATGAAACTTTTAAAGGATAAAAGTTATGTAGCTTTATGTTATATGACAGGAATTTTACCAATAAAAAAATATTCAACAGGTTCAGCTCTTAACATGTTTGATGAATATACATTTTTAAAAGATAGAATTTTTGATGAGTATTTTGGATTTACAAGTGAAGAAGTAATTAGCTTATGTGAAAAGAATGATGAAATTAAATTTAGTGAATTAGAGAATTGGTATAATGGTTACCTAACAATAAAAGGTAAGAAAATATATAACCCAAGATCGGTAGTAAAGGCATTACAAAACAAGCACTGTGAAAGTTATTGGACAAATACTGGAGCTATGGATGAGGTGGCAGAGTATTTGAAGTATAACACAATGGAAATTAGAGAAGATGTAATAGAGATGGTATCAGGGGGAGAAATAGATATAATCATAAATGAAGAGTTTAGGGCAGGTCAAGAAGCTCCAAAAACAAAGAAAGAAATATATTCAGCTATGATAATTTTAGGATTTTTATCTTATCATGATGGATATTTAAAGATTCCTAATAAAGAGCTTATGTTAGAGTTTGAAAAAGCGTTAGCAGATGAATCTTTTGGATATAAGAAAGAGAGATAAGGCATTTATTGTTGAGCTAAAGAAAGATGAAAAGGTAGATATAGCATTAGCACAAATAAAAGAAAAGGAATATGTTCAAAAATTTAAGAGTGAAAATAATGAAGTATTGGCAGTAGCAATATGTTATGATTCTAAAACTAAAAAGCATAGTTGTAAAATAGAAAGAATACAGTAAAATTAATTGAAAATATGGAATAATATTAAGAGGATTTTGACTTGATGCATCTATTATTTTATCCTAACAGCAATAAAAAGCAGAAACAAAGTCTAAGCTAAATATAAACTTATCTCTTGAAAATTTTAAAATCACAATGAATTTTTGAGAGGAACTAAGTCATTTTCTTATTAAAAAGAACTTATGTTCTAAAATGGAATAAATTTTGTAGAAAAATAATTTATAAAGTGTTATAATAAATAAAGTTGACTTTGAAGAGAGGTGTATTGATGTTAAGATTAGCGACTGTTTTTAGTGGAATTGGAGCAATAGAGCATGCATTGCAAAGAATGGAAATAAAACACAAAATTGTTTTTGCTTGTGATAATGGAGATGTTAACATATTTGAAAAAAAGATACCTCATAATTTGGCAGCAATAGAAAATGAAGTTGAGTCGCTAGATATAATCATACGAAAGATAAAGAGTAAAGGAAGTTATGAGTATATTAGTGATCTAGAACAACACTTAGAGCGTATACATAATCAAGTTGAAATGGTAAAACAATTTAACTTAGAAGGTGTAGATATTACTGAGGAAGAAGTTTGGAAATTTTATTTTCAAAGTGGAGCTAAGTCTAAAGAGGTTATAAGTATTATCGATAATTATGAATTAGGTAAAGGTAAAGATATTTATTTAGTTGATAAAGTTTTACTACTAGAATTAATTATGAAAGAGGGTAAAAAAAATACTACTATAGAAGAAAATATTAAAGGGAGTCAGTTGTTAGACTTTTTTAGTAGCAATGAGAATATATTAATTCAAAATGATTATAAGAAGTATAAAAAAGAAATAAAGGAAATTGCAGAAGATTTATCTATGTTACATGAAAAGATAGAAGTATTACATATTAACAATGAACTTTCTAAAATTAAAGATTATAAAAAGAAAAAAGAGTTTGTAGATGAATTATATAAAGGAAAAGAAAAATCAAATTTTGTTAGACAGAGTTATTTTAATAATTATGAAATAAAAGATGAAGATTTTCATTGGAATGTTTCATTTCTTGATGGAAAGCAATATAAAGGAGAAGTTGATTTGTTTGTGGGGGGGAGCCCTTGCCAGTCATTTTCTATGGTTGGTAAGCAAAGAGGCTTACAGGATACTAGGGGAACTTTATTTTATGAATATGCAAGGTTAGTTAAAGAAATTCAACCAAAGATATTCATATATGAAAATGTTAGAGCGGTATTAAGTAATGACTCGGGTCGTACATGGGAAACAATGAAAGCTGTATTTGATGAAGTTGGATATAATTGGTATAAGATGGTTCTTAATGCTAAAGATTATGGAGTACCACAAAATAGAGAAAGAATATTTGTGGTAGGCTTTAGAAAAGACTTAACTTTAGAAAATGAGTTTATAGAACCAAAAACTGTAGAATTGAATAAGACCATGAAAGATTTTTTAATGGAAAATGTTTCGGGTAAATATTATTTAAATAGAAAAGGTGTAGATTTTGTAACTGACAAAAAAAACTTGCAAAAAAAATGGACTCAAATAAGTGGCGATATACAATTATGCCAAAAGAAAAATCAACAGTTTAATTGGCATGGAGATTTTGTATTTGAAGAAGAAAATAAAAATAAGGAGAAAACAATACAAGATTTAGAAAAATATTTTCTTTCAGAAAAAGTAAGAAAATATGTACTTGCATCAGGAACAGGTAATTTTTATTCAAGGCCAGAAATTGATTTAGATATTGCAAGACCATTAATAAAGACTATGCATAAAATGCATAGAGCTGGAGTTGATAATTATGTTACCACTGATGGAAGAATTAGAAAATTAACTCCTAGAGAATGCTTAAGATTAATGGGGTTTTGTGATAGTTTTAAAATTGTAGTTTCAGATACTCAGATATATCAACAAGCTGGTAATTCTATCGTAGTTGATGTATTAATAAATATAATGAAAAGTATAATAAAATCATACCCTAAAATAATACAATAGTAATATAAAAACTTAAGGTGTTTTAAGACCTTAAGTTTTTTTGTTATTAATAAACATGCTATAATATAAGTTACAAATTATTATTTTACGAGGTGATTATATATGGGGTTTACTCCAATGGTTAGATATAGAAATTTTACAGTGGATAATTTAAAAAGTATATTATCAATATATCCTGATATGATAAGAAAAATAAAAAGAAGTGAGGCAGTTGATATTATTGAATCAAACTTTAAAGGGTATAAGAAAACAGCGTATCAGTATGCTTGTCAGTTAGGAATAGAAGATAGAAGTGATGAAAATTATAGAATTCACAGTTATTTATATTCATTTGATGATGAATATTTAAAAATGTATTTAGAGTTTTGGTTCAAAATATACTTTGCTCCAAATCCATTTGTAAAAGGAACTGATAGATCAATTAATATATTTGTTGAGTTAGCCAAAGAAATTTTAAGATCAGAAAATAATGAAATTAAATATGATGATTTTTTTGACAGAAGAATTGGGGGGACAAGTAAGGATATATTAAAAAATGTAATTGAGGTACATGCAAATCCAATCCAATTAATAAATAAGGCAGATGGAGACTATTGTGTGATAGATGAGTCATTAAAAGGAGAATTGAATGAAATAGTAGGAAATATTGAAAAAAGTTTTCCAATACCAACCGTAAATGATAAAAAAACATTTTTTGAAAGATTTTCTTATGAAAATTTTGCTAAGTTTTTTAATCTAGATATAGATAAGAAACAAAATATAAATCCCCAAAAAGTTAATAAGATAGTTAACAAGGAAAGGAACCGATTAATTTACGGTTCACCAGGCACAGGTAAAAGTAAATTTTTAGAGAACGAAAGCATTGATTTTGGAGATAACTATGAAAGAGTTACTTTTTATGAGGATTATTCATATGCACAATTTGTAGGAAGTTATAAACCAGTAAGTGACAATGGTGAGATAACATATAAGTTTGTTGCAGGTCCATTTTTAAGACAATTGGCAAAGGCGTTATCACCTAAAAATAATGGAGAACCTCAGTTATTAATAATTGAAGAAATTAATAGAGCGAATGCAGCATCTGTATTTGGAGATATGTTTCAACTATTAGATAGAAATAGTAATGGTGAAGGGGAATATAAAGTTCATATCAGTGATGAAATGAAAAAGTATTTAATGGATGAATATGGACTTGAAACCTCGGTATTAAGGTTACCAAGTAATTTTTATTTATGGGCTACAATGAATAGTGCTGATCAAGGAGTATTTCCTCTAGATTCTGCATTTAAAAGAAGATTTGATGAATATAAATTAATGGATATAAATGAAAATGAAGGGAAAATAGAAGATATAATTGTAGATATTAAATGTAATGGAATTGGATTAATTAATTGGAATATGTTTAGACATGTTTTAAATGATTATTTACTTGAAAAGGGAGTAAAAGACGATAAATTAATAGGACCATTTTTTATTAAACGATCAATATTAGAAGATAAAGATAAAGTTCAAGGGGCAATAAAAGATAAGCTTCTAATGTATTTATTGGAAGATGTTGTTAAACGAAATAGGGGATTGTTTGAAGATAATGCTAAATCATTAAATAAAATTAATATTTTATATGGTAATAATAATGGAGAAAATGTAATTTTCGCACAAGATTTTATGGACATGCTTAATGAGGTGGTAGAAGCTGGTGATAAAAATGAAACAGATTAGATTTGTTGAAAATCAAGTTCAATCTAAGGCAGATATTATTAGTAAGGCTGAAATAAATGAGATGCTCTTTAATGAGTTGATACAACGAAGAATAGTATGTAAAACTGAAAAAAGAAATAGAATATTATATTATTTTTCTTATGTTGGTGCAATTTTTACTACAAATAATATTATATATGTTTTGCCCAAAACGCTGTTAAATGAAGAGGTAAATGAATCATTTACAGGAGAACTTATTAAGCTATTTATTGCTTATAGTAAAAGAGAAAATTTGTTAGTAGAGGAAAAAGAATATATTGGAGTTGATAGTCAAAATGATAGAGGAAGTTTATTAAGTATTATAAATTATATAATGCAAGATTACATAGATAATGGATTATATATAAAGAAAAAAAATATTAAAGAAGTTAATGGTAATGGAGAAGTTAATTGGAATAAGACTATTCAGAGAGATTCAATGTACTTAAATAATAAAAAACAGCCAGTATATCATGAAGTAGTAAGCAATAAAAAAAATATACATTCAAGTCTGATAATCACCAAAATTCATAAAAAGATACTTAATAAGTGTAATGAAATAATAAATAGATTATCATTAGAAACAATATTAAACTATAAAGTTGATATGTTTGAAATTGATGATTTTGAGATTGATGGAAATGAATATATGCTAGAGCATTTACAACAAGAATTAGATTATCAATATGAAGATAAAAAAATAGAGCTACTTGAAATATTAATATCCTTTATAAAAAAAATAAATGTCTATGGAAATGATCTAGAGTTGAGTTTATTTGGAACTAGGTATTTTGATAGAGTTTGGGAGAAAATGAATAGTTATATATTTAGAAATCAATATAATGATATAAAACAACATATACCTAAACCTAAATGGTATAGTGAAACGAGCAAAAAAAACATTGAAAGAGATACTTTAATCCCAGATATATTATATTTAGATTCTTATAATAAGGAGTTATATATTTTAGATGCTAAGTATTATACAACAAATTTTAAAGATGAAAAGTTGAAGGGAACTATTCAAGGTATTGGGGATATTATAAAACAATTAGTATATGAAGATGTTTTATTGCAATTTTATAAAGGTTATAGTGTAATTAATGCATTTATAATACCAACATCGCAGCATAAAGAGAAATTTGGAAAAATTATATTTCCAATAAGTAATACGGGAGAAACTATACAATTGATACATCTTAATATTTATGAAGTAATTAATATGTATTTATCATTAAAAAAATATAATATTGAAGAGTTTAGGAGTGAACTGAAATTAAGAGTTAATACAAAAAATAGTATTAATGATATGTATAAGGACATAAAGCCAGAAGAAGTTTTGGTAAAAGAAAGTAAGAAGGAATATATAGTTAAAGAAGAATTTAAAGATATAGAGCAAAAATATAGTAATGATAAATTAGATATATTATTAAGATTATTAAAAATTAAGTTTGAATATTTAGATGAAATATATATAAAAAAAATAAAAATACTGAGTGATAAAGCGATTGATAAAATAATTGATGATATATTTAATATAAATAATATTGATGAATTAAATAAATATTTCAAGTGACTATATTAAGTAATAATAGAGGTAATATAAGTGAATAAAATAGTAGAGATTAAGAATCATTTAAGAAGCTATGGGGGAAAAACGTATAGAGCTAATGAAACAGCTATGGGATATAATTCAAGTTTACATCCTAAAATGGGCGAATCAGGAAAAAAAGCATTTAAAAATTTTAAGGATATATGTGATATTATAGAAAAAAATATTACGGAAAGAAAAGAAGTTAGCTTTAATCAATGGCAAAATTCTGGTAATATGATTGATTATTTTTGGTGTCAATTTAAAAATAAAGAAAAAATTAATTCAGCTTCAAGTATAAGTTTATTTGCAAGGGCAGATAGTTTTGAATTGGTAATTGAATGGGATTCTAAAAAATCAGCAATATCTGATAATACACTACAAGAACATAATTTATTTATTAATAATATTGAACAATGGATTGAGTTAAAAAACATAGATATAAATAAATATAGTATAACAGTAATAAATTTATCTAAATTAGAAGAGTATAAGTTAGAAGAATTTTTACTGATAAGGGAAAAAGTAAAAATAGAAAAAGGTGATTGGATAAGAATTGGGAGAAAATATTTTGAAAATGATGAAGAAATTTTAATAAAAGAAGTAGCAAAAATGATGAATGAATTAGAGTTTCTATATAATTGTACAAGTATAAATAATAATAAAGTAGGAAATTTAATAGATAGGAAAGAAGTAGAACAATATCATGAAAGAGATTATAAAGTTGTATTGAAAAGGATAAATCAATATATAAATGGAAATGGATATATATATTCTTATGAAGAACTTTCAAATTTCTATCTCTCTCTAAAAACCAAACCATTTGTTATCCTAGCAGGTATAAGTGGAACTGGTAAGTCTAAATTAGTTAGATTATTTGCCGAGTCTATAAATGCCAAATTTAAAAGTATTCCAGTTAAACCTGATTGGAATGATAGTACAGAGCTTTTAGGTTATAAGAATATTAAAGATGAATTTGTTAAAGGGGAGTTATATAAAGTTATTGATGAAGCAAAGGAGCATTTAGATACTCCATACTTTGTATGTTTAGATGAAATGAACTTAGCTAGAGTTGAATATTACTTAAGTGAATATCTTAGTGTTATTGAATCTAGAAAATTTGAAACAGATAAAATAGTAACAGATAAATTATTTAGTGAATCATATTTTGAAAATGTTGAAGACAATAATATTAGTATTCCAGAAAATCTTTATATAATAGGTACAGTTAATATGGATGATACTACTTTTTCATTTAGTAGAAAAGTATTAGATAGAGCAAATACTATAGAGTTTTCAGAAGTAGATTTAGAAACACTAGATTTCTTAACTGATGAAGCAGAAACTTTAGTAGTAGATAATTCATTATTAAAAACTCAATTTTTAAATATAAAAGATGCTTTAGAAATAGATAGAACATATGTAGAAGAAATAAATGAGAAAATAGTTGAAATAAATAATATACTAAAACCATATTCAAAACATTTTGGTTATAGAGTAAGAGATGAAATAGTATTTTATATGTTAGAAAATAAATTAGCTAATTTACTAGAAGAAGATATGGCTTTTGACTATCAAATAATGCAAAAGATATTACCAACAATAATAGGTAGTGATGTATATATAGAAGAAATACTTATAAAACTATTTAAAATATGTACAGGCTTTAATTTAGAAAATAAGCAAAATTATATTAAAGAAGCAGAAAGTGTAATTAAAAATGAAAGTGAAAAATGTAGATACCCAAAAAGTGCTACAAAAATATTACAAATGTTAAAGGGGTATAGAGATGGCTTTGTATCGTTCTGGCAATAGTAAGCTAATAGAAATAAAAAGTGATGAATTTACTTTAACCTTTGTTGGAAATGAAATAGATACAAAATCAGTAGCATTAGGATATAACAATGATATAAATTCAACAACTATAATACATGGTGATATTAAAGAAAATATAATTATAAAAATACTAAATGATAATAAAACACTAGGAATTAATGGTGTAATTAATAGTAAGCCTATATTCTTTGAAAATGGATCTTATCAAATCATATTAGAAAGTGATGATAAAGCTTATGATTTTATACATATAGAATCAGATATAAGTGATACTATACAAGATTATAGTAAGGTTTTAATTGGTAATATTCAATTTAAATCAGAAGTAGGAAATTCAACATTTGCAGTACGAAAAAATGGAAATATAATTTTAAAAATAACAATTGAAGTTTTTCCAACAAAGCTTGATTATAAAACTGATTACCAAAACATAATGAAAGAAGTTGATGAAGAGGTATCTGCAATAATATTTAAGCTTATAGGAAATACAGTTTTAAATACACAATTAAAAGAAACAGATAATCAAACTAATACAGAATTTATAAATATTTTTAAAGCTGTATTTGATGATTTAGAAAAAGATATAAGAAGAATATGTGAAAACTTAAAACATAATGTAGAAACTATTGAGCAGATAAGGAAGGTAGAAAAAGCGAGAGTACCTTCAAGAAGAACTGTTGATTATTTAAGAAAACATCCTAATGCATTAACAGAAGATAAAAATGGATTTATTAGTGTGAATGATAAAAGATACTTACCTAACGCCATAGTTGATAAACGGAAAAAAACAACTGTTGATATATATGAAAATCAATTTGCTAAATATATGATTACAACTATTATCAAAAGGTTAAATATAATTGAACATAATATACTTTCTAGATATAAAGATGAAAAGATATATACTAACTATATTAAAGACAAGAAAACCATATTAAATAATTATGTAAGAAGGCATTTGAAAGATATAAGTGATTTAAAGGGTAAAAAGACAATGTCTTTAGTATTTCAAATGTCACCAGGATATAAAGATTTATATATTAAATATGAAATACTAAAGAAGGGATTAGCCATTGGAGAAGGATTATATGAAATAACTCCAAAGAAATTATATACTCTATATGAAATTTGGTGTTATGTAAAAATAAATAATATATTAAAAGAGTTAGGCTTTAAGGTTAAAGACAGAAGTTTAATTTCGTATGAAGATAATGGATTGTTTTTATCATTACTTCAAGAAGAGAAAGCAAAGATTACTTATTCTAATGGAGAAAAGAGTATAGAATTATGGTATCAAAAGAGATATGGAAAATTACCAACAACTATAGCAGAGCCAGATAATGTATTGTGTATTAAAAATTTAGATGATAAAGATAATGTAGTTTATATATTTGATGCTAAGTATAGAATAAATACTAGAAATGAAATTGGACCAGTTGAAGATGATATAAATGTAATGCATAGATATAGAGATTCTATTGTAGCTGAAATGTCTAAAGACAATCAGTTTAAGTATGAAGCATTTGGTGCTTATGTAATGTTTCCATACTCTAAAACAGAAGAGGAATATAAAGAAAATCCATTTTATAAGAGTATAGAAAAAGTTAATATAGGAGCATTTCCTATGTTGCCAGGAAAGACAAAATTAATAGAAGAACATATAAGGAAGATAGTTGGACAAAGTAAAGTACAAGCTAATAATTCACGAGTTTTTATAGATGAATTTGATTATTATAATAGATTTGAAAATAAAGATGTTATAGTAGGGATTGTACCAGACAAGACTCATTATGATGCATATAAAAATAATAGATTTTATCATATACCAAGCAGTCAAATTAGAAATCAAACAGTACTTGGTATTAAATATTTAGCATTATATAAACCAAAAGGAAAGTTTAATGATGTTGCTGGTATATATGAATATGCAAAGGTTAAAAGTATTAAATTTTATAAAAGAAAAGAGTGTATAGAGCTGTCTGATACTAGAGGTAAAGGTGAAGAGGAATATCTAAGATTTGAACTAGATGACTTTAAAAATATAAATAGTATAAAGCCTATGGAAATAGGAATAAGAACTCATTGGTACACAACTTTTTATTTATTAAATAATGCTACTAATATTCATGAACTTAAGTTTAAAAGTAACTTTGAGATGAAAGTTTATAGAAAATTAGAAAAGATAGCTATGGATATGAAAGTTGCTATTAAAATGAAAACAGATGGATATGAGATTAATGAAAATTTAGTTATTATTAACGATGATAATGTAAAAATAGGTAATGAAATTTATACGATTGAAGAGTTGAAAAGTGATATATTTTAATAAAGTTATAAATAGCGTAACTTACTTACTAATAAAACTATGATGAAAGAAGTTTCTGATAT
>ULWV01049382.1_pt1 | contig 13391 bp, 7 predicted proteins | sample 1960651 | NCBI WGS metagenome assembly ULWV01 (sample SAMEA4835820, study PRJEB28245) | human gut metagenome | biome: gut microbiome; material: fecal sample | place: Denmark | collected 2008
ACTGACCGTATTGTCATACAGGGAATAGGACGTTTCTTCGTTCCGCAGGATTTTCACGCCTGCATCTTCGAAGCGTTTTACCAGTTCCTCATCTCCCTGATGATAAATCTTCACATCCTCATGGTTGCCCAGCACACCGCATACCGGTGCGATCTCTGTCAGCTGGCTGCAGAGGGAGATCATATTGTCATAAGAATCCACAGTATCCTTTACAAGGTCTCCCCCAAGCAGGATCAGGTCCGGTGAAAGATTTTCTATATCCTCTACAAGATCGCCGTTATCCATTCCGTATTCCCGCAAATGCACATCTGTCAGAAAAGCTACCCGAATACTGTGTGTCATCTTTCGGGAGCTGACCTGATAAAATTCCGCCGTATAATTCGTCCGGTTATCGTAAATATTTTTGGCAAGTCCGCCTGCCAAAAGCAGGATCAAAAACAGAAACTTCGCCAGAAACGTCATTCTTTTTTTTAATCTGTTTTTTCCAGCTTTCTTTTCCGTATGTTTTATGTTTTTTGCAGGTTCTCTCTCTATTGGCAAAGCTTTACTGCTGCTTCTTCTCTGATGTACCTTGCGTACCAGCGCCTGTTCCCGCATCCGGTTTGCATAACGGTTCGGCGCAAGTGCAAAGACAAGAGCCTTTGCTCTGCGTCTGGCTTTATAGGCACATTTTAAAACGACAAGTCTCTTTACACCAAGCTTTTTTCTGCTTTTTGGTTCACTGGCACAATAGCAATCAATATATTTCCAGGACAGATCATCTTCCAGAAGCCTGCGCAGCTTCCGGGGCTTTACTGTTTTATAAAGCTTCCTCAGTCCATCGTAGATCTTCACCCTGTCTGCAATTTTTTTTGCGTTTAAGGCCGTGGAATTCATAATAGAATCACTTCTGGAATTATCATAATGATAATAGACATAATCTGTCAACACAACCCGTTCCGCTTTTAGCAATGCTCTCGGTGTAAATTCTTCATCTTCATGTAAAATACCGTACTCAAAATACAGGTCATTTCTGACAAGAAAATCTCGCCGAAACATGGTTCGGATAACCTCTACCCGAAGTGCACCACCCTCCAGACATCCCATCAGATATGCCGGGCCGCTATAGATACGATGATACTGAAAACGATCCTCCGCCACCTTTTCAAACCGTGCCATCCCTTCAGAGGGCTTCTCCAGTGCCATTTTGGAGATAATTATATCTGCAAAGCCTGCCCTTGCTTCCTTCCATAGGTTGGCACAGGCCTGGGGCTCCAGATAGTCATCGCTGTCTACAAATAAGACATATTCCCCATGCGCCCGCTCCAGTCCGTAGTTGCGCGCATCCGACAAGCCGCCGTTCGGTTTATGGTAAGCGGTAATCCGTGCATCTTTTTTTGCATAATTGTCACAAATTTCTCCGCACCGGTCAGGGCTGCCGTCATCTATAAGAATAATTTCCAACGACAAAAAATCCTGCGCAATCAGTGACTCTACACACCGGACAAGATACTTTTCCACCTTATAAATTGGTACAATTATTGAAATTTGCACATCCTGTTTCTTCATCAGCAATTTTGCTCCCAACGCTTCTCATTTTTTCTGTTCAGAGCACATTTGTAAACATCTTCATGCCATTCGATCACTGCATCATAATCAAAATTTTCTTTGACATATTCCATTTCCTGCTTCAGCAACTCTTCGTCTTTTGGAGTTGTCAATTCCTTCGAAAGCGCATCCGCCAGCGAATCAATATTCTCTGCCTCAAACTCTGCCCCGTATTGTTTGGTAATCACCGTATTTGCCGGAATATCACTGACCAAACATCTTCCGCCACAGGACATTGCCTCCAGAAGGGCAAGGGAAAGTCCCTCGGTATGACTCGGAAGGACAAATAGCCTGCAGTTGGAAAACAGCTCAGCGAGCTCTTGTCCCTGCACCAGGCCGGTACGGATCACCCTCGGGTCTGCATCGATTTTGTGGAGCATTTCTTTTCCAAATTCCGTTTCCGGGATCGGGCCAGCCAATACCAGGCGTTCCTGCAGCCGGAGCTTCTGATACGCTTCCAGCAAATCCTGCGGTCCTTTTTCCGGAGAGATCCGTCCGACATACAGAATATAGCTGTCTTTTTCCAGGCCATATTTTTCCCGGATGACATTACAGGGAACCGGTGTGATCCGTTCCACTGCATTATGGATCAGAATAGAGTCCCGATTGTACTTCTGCAGAAAATATTGTTTCTCCTCTTCGGAAAGAACGATTACTTCATCAGCAAAACGGGCGGCAACTTTTTCTCCCAGACGGAGATAGAAGGAAGCGAAACCACCCCACTTATCACTTCTCCAGTTCAGTCCATGCACCGTGCATACCGTATGCTTGCCAAACAGCTTTGCAAGAAACAATGGAACGGAGGGTCCGATCGCATGATAATGAATGACATCAAAATCATGAAATATTGTATCAAATGTCGCCAGAAAAGAATAGACCATTGCATTCAAAATCTGCTTTTTAAATGTAAAAATCCGCTTGACCCTGACGTTCTGTTCCCGATAAGTATTATGCCCCTTTTGCCTGCCTCTGTTGTACACGGTTACCTCATGTCCTCTGGCAGCAAGTCTGGTCGAAAGCTCATAAACTACCACCTCTACGCCTCCGGAACGAGAAGGGAAATCTTTATGTCCTATCATCGCTATTTTCATCTGTGTCTTCCCTTTCATTTGTATTTTTCTGAAGAAGAATGTCTCCTTTGTGATATCGTTCTCACTCTTTCTTAACAGAATCTTAACACGCAGTGCCCAACTGCAGTGTATCGTCTGATTCTGCTGCGCCTTTTCCCCTGAGACGCATATTTCTTCCTCTGTTCCCCGCTCTTTTAGATTTTTCCCTATCAGTTTAGATCAAGCTTCACTATCTGTAAAGATTTTCAGAAATTTTCCAGCTCCTTTAGCACGGTTACTGTGGCTTCGTACGCTTCTGCCACCTTCTGATATAACTCCTCGCTGCCCTCGGTCTGACGTCCGCGCAGCTTTTCGGTCAGCTCGCAGTCTATTTCGTATAATCTGTCCAGCCCAAGATTGGCGCAGATACCCTTTAAGGTGTGTGCGGCGCGGAATGCGTCCTCTCCGTCCTTTTCTTTCAGGGATTCCGTCAGCTCCTCAAAGCTCTTGTCTTCCAGAAATTTAACTGCAAACCGTTTTACCAGCGCTTCGCTGCCCATACGTCCCAGCACTTTGTCAAAATCAGATCCGATTTTTTCATAGCATTCTCTGACTGTCATCTTTTCCTCTCCTTTTCCCTTATCCTCTATCCTTCTGTCTTCAAACCCGCCACGAGGGTGTTACCCCCCCCCAGAGGTGTCCAGCTATTTCTGTGCTCAGCATTCATCAGCTGAATCGGGATATCTTCTTTTATCTCCAGCAGACATTCTATCAGCAACGGATTGAACTGTCCGCACTCTCCTGTGACGATCATTTCAATCGCCTTTTCATGTGGAATCGCCTTTTTGTATACACGCTCGTTGGTCAATGCATCATATACATCTGCAAGGGAAACCACCTGTGCTGAAATCGGGATCTCGTCCCCCTTTAAGCCGTCCGGATAACCTTTTCCGTCGTAGCGCTCGTGATGCCAGCGACAGATCTGTTCTGCAATACGTACCAGCGGTTCCTCCTGATACTGTTTCAGATCTTGCAGCATCGACCACCCGATCACGGTATGCTTTTTCATTTTTTCATATTCTTCCTGCGTCAGCTTTTCGGGCTTATTTAAGATGGCTTCCTCAATGCCGCTTTTGCCGATATCATGAAGTGCCGACGCCAGTGCGATCCGGTTTAAGTCTCCCCATGTCATCTGGTATCGATCCGTTTTCTGCATCAGCTTTTTCAAAAGAATCTTCGTCAGTATTCCGATATTCCGGACATGCTGTCCGCTCTCTCCGTTTCGGCATTCTACGATATGACTCAGGATATTGACCATAATTTGGTTGTTTTTCTCTTTTTCCTGCATCTGGCCTGCAACCAGGTCGATCAGCTTGCGCTGCTTTGTATACAGCTTGATGGTATTATATACACGTTGGCGAACAACACTTGTATCAAAGGGTCTGCTGATATAGTCTGATACGCCCATTTCGTATGCCTGACGGATATGTAGCTCCGAGTCTTCGCTGGAAATCATGATGACCGGAATATCTTCGATGAGATGTTCTTTATTCATCACCTTCAAAACACCGAGTCCGTCCATTCCCGACATGATGAAATCCAGTAAAACGATAGATATTTCTGTCCCGTATTGATGCAGCAGCTCCAGACACTCCTCACCGCTGGATGCTTCTATAATGTCAAACCTATCCTTCAGCATTTCGAAGAGAATCTCCCGGTTGATCTTGGCATCATCCACAATGAGGACAAGCTCTCTGCCGGAGTCGCGTTCCAGCCTTTCTCCGACCTTCTGACGGATTTCCTCCGTACTGCTTTCTGTCACAACCTGATTTCTATGCTTCTTTGCCTGATACATCAGCCGATCCGCACGCTCCAAAGCGGTCCCCACAGTCTCTTCCACCGTCGTTACTCCTCCGATGCTCACAGAAAGGGAGATACCCGGATAGCCGTCCAAAGTGGTCTGATGAAGCTGTTTTTGGATCTGGTTGAGTTTTTTGTCAAAGGCGTCCTTCCGGATCCCGGGCAGTACCAGCAAAAATTCGTCCCCGCCGTAGCGGATCAGAAAATCTGATTTTCGGATATTGGATAAGATCACTTTTGCAGCACTATTGAGTGCAAGATCCCCCACATTGTGTCCGTAGGAATCGTTATAATATTTAAAATTATCCAGATCCATCATCGCAATGCCCACAGGTCCCCACATATTTTTGACCTTTTCTTCATAATACCGGCGGTTGAATACACCTGTCAGCACATCTTGATAGAGCTTCTCGTTATAGCCTGTCAGCTGTTCAATCAGATATTGTTTTTCCTCCAGATCCGTCAGTGCATCCTCATCCAGACGGTGTACCAACTCCATCACGTAAGGCTTTCCATTCATTTCCAGATATCTTGCGATCACCTGATAGATGTCATTCCCCATAATCTCCAGCTTGCACTTTTCTTTTCTGCTTCTGACTGCCTCCAGTGCAATGCAATGCTTACAGGGAGCCGAGTATTTCCACAGATCATAACAATGGCAGATTTCTGGTGCATCGATCTCCACCGGTTCTGCTTCCATGCCATCGTTTCTTCGCAGCAGCCTTTCCCCGTCCAGGAGCCTCACGATCGGAAAAAGCCTGCGGAAATATTTCATTTCTTTCTGAACCTGTTCTTTTGTTATGCTGACTTCCTGATTCATTCTTTTTTCCTCGCTGCAATATATTACATTTCATTTATTATATTGCGTTTTTTTTGACTTGTCCATATATTACGTTTTTTGACTTGTCCATCCCCTCGTGCCTTGGCACATTCTTTTTTGTATAGAGACGCTGTTTCCTACACGAAAAAAGGCGGAAGCGCCAGATACCTGACAGCTTCCACCCGATTTTTTCTATATTCTGATTGACGTTTTCATTTATTTGCGTCCCTGCAGCGCCTGTGCGATATCTTCTCTCATATCGATAACCGCCTGTCTGGATGCGTCCGCATAGTTAGCCGCACCAAACTGTGCATATTTTTCCTGCTGATATGCTGCAATGATGCCGCGGGAAGAGTTGACAATCGCGCCAAGTCCGTCTTCATTGAAAAAGTGCACCAGATCAGCGCCCTTGCCGCCCTGTGCGCCGTAGCCGGGCACGAGAATGTAGGACTTCGGCATCACCTTGCGCAGCGCCTTGCCCATTTCAGGATAGGTTGCGCCAACAACCGCACCAACATTGCTATATTCGCTGCCCATGCACTCGCTGCCCCATTCGGCAACCTTTTCACCGACGATTTCATACAACGGTCTGCCGTCCACCAGACGATCCTGGAACTCACCACTGCTGGGGTTGGAAGTTTTTACCAGCACAAAAATGCCCTTATTTTCTTCTTTGCAGACCTTTATGAACGGATTGATGCCGTCGGAACCCAGATACGGATTCACCGTTGCAAAATCCTCGTCAAAGGGTGCATAGCTCTTTTCTCCCACTACTACTTTTCCGAGATGGGCAACCGCATAAGCCTCAGAAGTGGAACCGATATCGCCGCGTTTTACATCGCCGATGACAACCAGACCTTTCTCTTTGCAGTATGCGACGGTCTTCTGGAATGCGATCAGACCTGCTACGCCGAACTGCTCATACATGGCGATCTGCGGCTTTACTGCCGGAATCAGATCCGCTACTGCATCCACGATGCCCTTATTGTACTGCCAGATCGCTTCTGCAGCGCCCTTTAACGTCTCGCCGTATTCCGCAAAAGCAGCTTTCTGAATCTGCTCCGGAATAAATTTCATCATCGGGTCCAGTCCGACAACGATTGGAGCATTTGTCTTTTTGATATTTGCAATTAACTGGTCAATCATATCTTTTTCTCCTTTTTGTTTTCCTGGCTTGCGTCAGTTTTCCAAGCTTCTGCTATGGTATCACATTCTACTTCGGGCAACAAGTCCGGCGATGGGTTCTTCGATCAGTTTTTTGGAAAGTACCGCACCTGCGCCGGTCAGAAGCAGCGCCAGAATCAGAAACGCTGCGTTCGGCAGTCCGATCTGTACCCGCACCATGCCGAGCCCTTCTAAAATTACAGCATGCACCAGATAAATCTCATACGAATACCGATCCGTCCACAGCACAGCGTCCGAAATCCGACCGCCGATTCCTTTCCTGCAGAACCGAAAGCCGCTGCCTGCAAGCAGTAACATACCAAAGCACCACGACCACCAAATAAACGAATCCGTCTGCGCCCTGCCAAGGGCCAAACCCGCACCTGCTGCCGCAATCATGCCGATATAGACAAGCAGCTGCGCGCCGATACGCCTTCCCGCCTGATGGATCTCCCAGACCAGCATACCGAGCAGAAAATAATGCAGGTAGTAAAAAATCATCATGTAATCACCGTATCCGGTTTTTACCCACAAATACCGCAGAATCAATGCCAGTACATAGCAGAAAAACGCGCTCGTACAGCCGCGGATCAGGCGCACAAAGACCGGCACAAGCAGATAAAATGCCATAAACAGGCTGATCGTCCACGTTGCGCTCAGGTTTCCCCAAAAATCATTCGGCGCAGGGATCACGCTGTTTGTCAGGAAAAAATACCGAAGCCAGTACAGGCCCTGCGGGTCTGCCGGAATATCCTTTAAAATCAGCCCGTGCAGCAGGATGTTATAAAGGATCACCCCATAATATAGCGGAAGAATCCGCACCAGACGTTTTTTATAATAGGTCAGCAGCTCTTTTTTTCCAGCCGTCGGGAGCTTTCTGTCACAGCAGGCGAGATAGCCGCTGAGGACAAAAAAGAGATACACGCCCGCCGCTCCCTGATTAGCAAGCCGCGCGGCTTTTCCCGTCGCTCCCAGCCTCGGTGCAAGGTGGGTGATAAACACTCCGATACAGGCAAGCGCCCTCAGAAGCTGAATGTGTTCGTATTTTTGTTTCATATTCTTCCAATGCTCTGCATCAAAAACCGGAACATCGCTGCGTAGGTTGCACCATCATAATGCAGTCCGTCTGCCTGCGTGGTATATCCGCTGCCCGCCAGAAACACATACAGATTCAGTCGTCCGATTCTGGCATCCAGCCGGTTGTTTAACTGGTTGTTAAAATATTCTACCGCCCAGTTGCGTTTTCCGTATTCGTTTTCCCCGACCGGACCGACCGAGGCGAAGTACACCGTCGCACCTTTCGAAATCCAATCCTGTGCATATCGGTTAATCGTCGTAATATAATCGTTGTGTCGTGACAAATCATTGACGCCGTAATTGAGAATAATCACTGAGCCGGGCGCCACATACTGGTCGACGTCCTTTTTCGCCTGGGCGGTGGAAAGCCAGTCCACGCCACCTCCAAAGCATGCCACAAAGGCCGTACCAGGCCATGCTGCCGTTCCACCGACTGCATTCGCCATCTGTCCCGTGCGGGAGTCCCCGACGAAGATGACGTTGCCGCTGCCCGCCGGAATGGGGGCTTTCTGCTCAGCCTGCGCCTGAGCCAGTGCCGCCTGCTGTACTGCCGCCTGCTGTACTGCCGCCTGCTGTACTGCTGCCTGCTGTACTGCTGCCTGCTGTACTGCTGCCTGCTGCGCTGCCAGTGCCGCCGCTGCTGCTTGGGCCTGTGCCACCTGCTGTTTCACCGCTTCCGCCTGTGCAGCAAGCGCTGCCGTCATCGCTACATCCACGCAGACCGGCTGGCAGGCTGTCTGTGTGATATAGCCGATCGCATTTCCATAGACAATCTGGTACATGCCACTTTTCCCGCTGCCGGTCTGCCCGCATACGTTGACCGTCGTGCCGGCCGGTAAAATACCAAGTGCTGCAGAGGTTTTATCCGCCTGCTGCGTCACCGTTTTTTCTTCCCCGACGACTGCTGCCATCGTAACCGGCGTCACTTTTTTCCCGGATGCTGCCTGTGCCGTCATCGATATCGACAATCCGAGACAAAGGCACAACGCCAGACAGCAGATACGGGCGATCGCGCCGCCAAAAACCATTTTTCTGATTTTTACACGTTTCTCCATAGTCATTCCCTACATTTCTTTCTAAGCAGCCATGCGACTATACTGTCCTGTCCGTGTGTGGGGCTACCGCGTCTGCAGAAATACCGCTTCCCGCTGTGCCTTTTCATCGTCCGGATACAAAGCAAGGTACTGATCCATCGCAAGCTTCGCCTTGTCGTACTGCCCAAGGTATTCATACGCTACCAGTTCGTTGAACATCAGCGACTGCGTCGCCGTATTTCCCTCTACTTCCAGCCCCGCCTGGAACGCTGCAAGCGCCGCTTCATAATCGCCGCCCTTTAATTTGCAAAGCCCGAGCTGATTGTACAAGGACGCGTCCGGCGTTTTGTTCTGCAGGTAGGTGTTATAGACACTCGCCGCATAATTGTAATCACCGAGTGCCTCATAGGTCTGACCGAGCAGAGACGCTGCTTCCGCACCGCCGTTTTCCTGCGCCTTTTCCAAAGAGGTGCGGGCCTGCTCATAATCGCCCAGGTAGTAGCTGATTCTGCCGAGATCGAAATCCGAAATCCGCTTCCTGTCGCCGTCCAGAACATTTTCCAGATAGGATTTTCCAAGATCGTCCTGTCCGTATTTGCTGCAGCTGCAGAAAATATCAATCCGGATGTCGTAATCGTTCGGCGCAGCCTCAACCGCCTTGTCAAAATCGGCTTTCGCAGCGTCCGTACTGCCCTGCTCCAGCTCCATGGTTCCTTTTAAGTACCAGGCGGTCTTTTCCCCGGGCTTCAGATCCGTGATTGCCTGATAAACATGGATCGCTTTGTCGACCTGTCCGTTCCGATAATAGGCGGTCGCCAGATAATAGTTGATGTCATAATCCATCGCATCCGGACGCGGGCTGCTCTGCCCCAGCGCCTTTTCAAAGCTCGCCGCTGCATTCTCATAATCCGTCATGCCCATGTAAGCCAGCCCCTGCCCTCTGTAAACCTGACGCATATCCTCTTTATTCAGGGCTGCCGCCTCGAAGCAGGTCAGCGCGCCCTCATAGTCCATCTGCTCCACCAGCGCAATTCCCTGCGAAAGATTATCCTCCTTCGCAGCCCCGCAGCCGGTAAAGAGCGCGCACGCCAGAAGCGCCGTCGCAAACACAATGCAGATCTGTCTATCCTCTCTGTCTTTTTGTTTCTCTTTCTTCACGTTTCCTCCAGTCCGTACGCAAAGCCCTTGTATGCCGTTCTATTCCTGCACCAGAAGGATTTCATCCATGCGGACCCCGCTCTCGCCAAAGAACAGCGTCAGCTGGTTTTCCCCGCTTTCCGGGAAGCTTATCGTTACCGCACGCTCTATGATCTTGTTGTCGGTTCCGTTAAAGGTCGTCGTCTGCTGCAGGACGCCGTTGACAAAAATGGAAACCGGCAGCTGCGCAAACGGATTTTCTCCGGAATGCATTTTAAAAATCATCTGATAGCTGCCTGCTTTGGAGACGTCCAGCAGATACCCGGCGCGCACGCCCTTCTGGGTACTCAGCTTTGTCAGATCGAGCTTTGTCTCTTTTTCTACTTTCTGGCTTGCGATCACATTTCCTGCCATCGCATCCTTTGCCGGATTGTTAATTTCTTCACATACATCAAATTCCCGATCACAGAAACGGTTCATCACCGGCGAACGCATCAGAAAATGACAGATATTCTTTGCATTTCTGACCAGCTGTCCTCTTGTGAGCCGTCCATCTGCCAGGCCCTCCATCGTGTTGTCATTTGCAGAGTTCGAAGCAGAATCCGAAACAACCATGTAAACGTCGTTCTGGGCGCGCACCATCGGAATCGTATTGCTCTGGGAGCCTTCCTCGCCTTCCTCGTTCATCTTCGCCCACCAGTCGGTCATTACCACGCCCTGGTAGCCCCAGTCTTTCCGCAAAATCGTCGTCAGCAGGTCGTAGTTGCCTGCTGTCCAGATTCCGTTGATCGGTCCGTAGGTAGACATAATGCTGTAGGCATGTCCTTCTTTTACTGCGATTTCAAAGCCCTTTAAATAGATCTCGCGCAGCGCACGTTCGGAAACAACGCCGTTTGCATCGTGCCGCTTAAATTCCTGGTTATTTCCCGCAAAGTGTTTAATCGTTCCGGTCACACCATATTTTCCCATGCCCTTTAACTGAGCTGCAGCCATCGTACCTGCCACACAGGGGTCTTCCGAAAAATATTCAAAGTTTCTGCCGTTTAACGGATTGCGATGAATGTTCATGCCGGGCCCCAGCAGCGTGTCAATCTGATTCTTGCGCAGCTCCATTCCTTCCATCTCATAAAGCTGTTCCACCAGCTCCGGATTAAAGGTGCAGGCAAGCAGTGTGCCGTTTGGCAGGGAAAAGGCGATGGTTCCGCAGTCCATACGGATTCCGGAGGGTCCATCCGAGCAGCCCGCAACCGGGATTCCAAATGCCTTTAAGGAATCCGTCACACCGCCGAATGCAGATGCAATGCCAGGTGTTGCCTTCGGAGAGCACATGCCCTCTCCCCGGACCAGGCATGCCAGATCTTCGTCCGATAACTGGGATAAAAACTGTTCCAGCGTCACCTTTTTATCACAAACATCCGCTAACTTCCAGCCCTGATCGCCGATGCAGGCCTCTGCCTCCGGGCGTTCTGTCCGGATTCTTTCTGCCAGATCGACGCTCCGCAGAGGCGCTGCCTGTTTTCCGATTTCCAGAACCGGCTCTCCGTCTGTGCCCTTTTTGCCCGTTTCGACCGGAACCAGACGCTCATATGGCTGTACCGGTGCAAGCGCCTCTTCCAGTCTGGAAATGACGCACAGCTCGTCTAACTGCATCTCGCAAACCTTTTTCGCGCTGCGGACATCCGTTCCGACATAGATGCCATAGGCGCCCGCTTCCAGCACCCAACAGGATTTCTCCCCGGTTACGCCGCTGTCATCATAGGATGCACTCTTTTCCAGGGAAACGACGAGATTTACCTCCTCCCCCTCTCCTGGCGTAAGCAGCTGCGTCTTGTAAAAGCTGTTTAGATTCCGGACAGGCTTGCCAAGCTTTCCCTGAGGCGGGCAGACATACACCTGCACGACTTCTTTTCCGGCAGTCTTTCCGATGTTTTTAACCAAAACGGTAAGTTCTGCTTTCGTACCGTCCGTTCTTGTATTCAAAACCTCCACGGAAAAATCCGTATAAGACAGACCAAAGCCGAAGGGATAGCTTACTTTTTCCTTTGCAAAGGTTTCAAAATAACGGTAGCCAACGTAAATATCCTCTGCATACACATTGCATACAGCATCTCCAAAATTATCCGTAGACGGATAATCCGAAATATCTGCTGCGATCGTATCGCTCAGCTTACCACACGGATTCACTGCGCCGGTCAGGATATCTGCCGCCGCGTGTCCGCCCTCCTGACCGCCCTGCCATACATACAAAACTGCCTGGGGCTGGTAGCGGTCCACCCATTTCATATCGATGATATTGCCGACGTTTAACACAACGGCAGTCCGTTTAAATGCGCTACAAACGGTTTTGATCAGCGCCTCTTCCTCTGCTGTCAGCAGATAGCTTCCCGGCTCTGCGCTGTTGTCCATGTCCTCGCCTGCTGTTCTGCCCAGCACAACAACAGCAAGGTCAGAGGATGCTGCCGCTTTCTGTGCAAGCGCCTCGCTGACCGGCATTTCCTTCTGGCTCCAGGGCTCCTGCGCCCAGCCTTCTCCCATATCAAAGGGATTTTCCCGGATCCAGTCCTGATAAACCGCTTCCAGCTCTTCGTTGACAGAAATATCCTTGCATTCCTTTAAGCTATCCAGGATATTTGTCACATAGGGAGCATTTACCATACCGCCCGATCCGGTTCCGCTCTTATAATAGGTAAAGGCAATCCGTCCAAACACGGAAACTGTCTCTCCTTTTCGGATCGGAAGTGCCTCCTTCTCATTTTTTAAAAGAACACATCCCTCTGCTGCCGTCTGTCTTGCCAGGGCAGCGTACTGATCGTAATCCAGTGTAAATCTCATAATGTTTTCCTCCATTTTTTTTGTTCCTGCATATGTAAAACAGAGTCCTGCTCCGCCTGAGGCGGGTTGCACAGACAGCACATCTGTCACATTGTTTTGCGCAGTCCTTTGGGATAATGATTTTTTAAAATCCCGCCTGCCAGCTTTCCCCAGCCGAGGCTGTATCCATCTACGCAGACCAGCTGCCAGCCCTTTTCCCCGTCTTTGGAAAGCGTCATGCCGTTGATCCACTGCCTTGCCTCCTGGCTGTCACCGGAAAGGTTGCAGCAATGCACTGCATCTTTGGGCGAAAGCGAAAGTGCCAGCGCATGTGCCGGTTCAAACCGCCCTTTTTTCATCGTGCCCAGATGCAGTCCCGGACGCAGCACCTTTAAGCCTTTTAAAGCCGGCATGTCCTTTGGTGCAAGATAAAGCTGGTCGCCGAACAATAAAAAGATTCCATCAAACTGCTTCTTCAGGCTTTCTCGTTCAAATTCTTTCCATGCAGCAAAATCCTTGGGCGCAATTCCTTTCTGGATTCCATACAGGCTGCGCGCCCGGTATCCCTCCGGCACTTCCCCTGTTTTTTCAAGCACCGCCAGAAAATGTCCTTCTCCATGCAGCTTATGGGGCCAGAGACGAATGGTCTTTTCCATTCCGTCCGGGACGGGCTCGGTTCCCGCCCAGTCCGGTCTGCCCGACTCCATACCGTCATAACGGTGCGTCTCTTTTATGGAAAATTCCGGATGCCGCAAAAGGAATCGTGCAACACTGCCTTCATCCTCCTGCAGCGCAAACGTACAGGTCGAATATACCAGCCTGCCGCCTTTTTTCAGCATTGCGGCAGCTTCA
>ULWV01029050.1_pt1 | contig 13345 bp, 8 predicted proteins | sample 1960651 | NCBI WGS metagenome assembly ULWV01 (sample SAMEA4835820, study PRJEB28245) | human gut metagenome | biome: gut microbiome; material: fecal sample | place: Denmark | collected 2008
GATCTGAATCCTCCGTTCTTCCATGCAGAATCAATCTTTGTACCCGGCGCCGAGAAATCAACTTTGGCTCCGTAGTATGAATAACTGCTGTCAAATTCCACTGAGCCTCCTGAGATCTTGTCAGCACCGCTCACCCCGGATTTCTTTTTCAGTGCAGAGACCGTGATGACCGCCGGATTATCCGCCGGGTATGAATTGCCTTCCACATCCATGATTCCCCCACCGCCATTTGAATTGCCAGCAGCAACACACATGACAATGTTCCGATCAACCGCCAGGGCTATGAGACTGTCTATAGCCGCCCTGTTCTCATCGCTTATGGTATAAAAACAGAAGCTCATATTTATGACATCCACGCCCAGATCCATCGCTTTCATCATAGTCTTCTGTATGATCGATGATGAAGTCTTCCCCGTCTCAGAAAAGCACTTCAATATGGTCAGCTTCACATTGTCCGGTGTTGCATCCGCAACAATGCCGGCAACATGACTGCCATGTCCCAGACTGTCACTGTAGTCATCTGAATTCTCGCTGTCATAACAATTGCCGCTGTCATCAGCATTTATCCTGCCGGTAAACAATGCATTTGCCTGGTTGATCCCGGTATCAAGAACCGCCACATCAACCTCAGGCTCCACATTGTATTTTGAAACTGTAGATTTGAGCTTGTCCATGCCCATATATGTCGTTCCCCAGCCAACAGCATCATATGTATCTTCATCGGAATAATCCGAAAGCAGATCATCAGCATACATCATCTGATCCAGTGTGCATCTGTCGGCGCCATAATCATCAACCATCTGATAATATGCAGCCTCTGTAGCACTCTCCGTATCAAATCCAAATACATAATAATCGTATTTGTCATAACACACAACACTGCTGGCGCCATAACTCTGTGTAACGTCATCAGCAAACAAAGTGATGCGTCTGAGACTGTACGGCTCTGCCTGCGTGCCGTCATGATTTTCTGTCCCCACCGTCTCCATATCAACCATATCTGACTCTTCCATGGCAAATGTGAGCTCATCAATACTATCCACGTTCTCAAGAACATCCGCGATGGATTCATCCATTACGGCATCAACTGACTGTGTGACAGATCCCTGCTCCGCAGCTCCTGCCCTGACGCCGCCTCCAGCCATTATCACAGCCGCCATCACAAGTACAAAAAAACGCCTTTCAGATTTCATTTTTCTCAAATACACAACCTCCTGTATAACGCCATCTATCTTCTTTCCAGGCTGTTCATCTGTATAAATCCAACATTAATGCATAATTTGGATTATTATAACACATTTGGGCTTTCACTGTAACCTACCTGCGATATTTCCCATATTCTATACTGAGGCGAAAGTCTCCAGAAACAATACGGAGGTAAAGTAATGGCAACATTCACTAATCAGGCAACTCTGTCCTACAACGGAGGATCCACCAATTCCAACATTATAACCGGAGAAATCATAGAGGTTCTCACAGCATCCAAGACGGCTGTGGTGAACACCTACAGAACACCTGACAAGATCACCTACGTGATAAGTCTCATCAATTCTGGAACTACCACACTCACAGGACTTACTCTCACGGACAATCTGGGAGCCTATACCGTTGGAGTCACAGCAGTATACCCTCTCACTTATATTCCAAATTCCATAAGATACTACACCAATGGAACTCTGGCAGCTGCACCAACTGTGGGAACGACTGCTCCGCTGACAATAACTGGTATTTCTGTTCCGGCCGGAGGAAATGCCACTATTATCTACGAGGCCGCAACAAATGAATTTACACCTAGAGGCAATGAGAGTTCTGTTGTCAACACAGCCACTGTCACAGGTGCAGGACTTACCAACCCAGTCACTGCAACAGAATCAGTTTCCCCTGTTGCTGCTCCGGATCTCTCTATCACAAAGTCCGTGAACCCTGGCGTAGTCGCAGAGAATGGCCAGCTCACATACACTTTCCTTATAGAAAATTATGGCAATACCGAAGCATCCGCAGCTGACAATGTAGTCATCACAGACACATTCAATCCTATACTCACAGGAATATCCGTGTCATACAACAAAACGGCATGGGCAGAGCCAGCTAACTACACATACAATGAGACAAATGGCAGCTTTGCAACGGTGGCTGGCCAGATCACAGTTCCGGCGGCAACATTCACGCAGGATGCAGTCACAGGAATCATCACAACAACACCAGGAACAGCAACTGTGACTGTCACCGGAACTATCTAGCGGCAATAGATTAATCAATGCATCTTTAAGCCATTGATTTTGCAGTTTAAATAGCGTTCTCATTAAGTTTTTCACTTTTTGAGCATTAATCTTAAAAAGAGATAATCTTGAGATGTTTTCTCAAAATTATCTCTTTTTTATTATATTGGGAAAAGTGCAAATCCAGCATGGACTCTCGCAGTGAATCTTACCTCCGGCATCCGCACACGCCCTTTTCTACTCCACATTCTTGAGAGCCTCATCCATCGGAATCTTCCTTATCCTCCTCATCTGTAGCAGCGAGATTACCAGATAGCCTGCAAAGCTGAGCACGAACATTAGAGGGAATATCCATGGTGCCATATATATCGGCATCCATCCACTCAGCATATCTACGAGCATCGCCCTGTATATAACCTTGATCGACAGATAACTGAGAAGTATATCTATGACTGTAACCACCGCAACCATGATCGTCGTAGAAGACAGGTATAGTTTCCCAATCTCCTTAGCATCATATCCCAGTATCTTCACCATGGATATGGCGACTGTATTTTTCTCGACTATAAGCTTGGTAAGAAGATATACAAGGAGCATGAACATGATCAAAGAAAACACCACAACTATATAAAACATATTTCCCATCGATCTTGTCAGCTGTCTTGATACCTTGATCATATCATCCTTTGTGATCTCTGACACAACATGGTCTTCTATATCCGTCAGTTTATCATCTGAGAAATATCCGGTAAAATAATCCTCATCCATGTCAAATTTCTTTCTAAAATCGTCCTCAGTCATAAATACTGCCAGAGAAGCCGGGTACACGACAGATCCTTTTATTGTAAAATCATATGTCTCATCGGCATAGTTTTCCTTGAGCTTCAGCTTATCGCCGTCTGTAAGCTCGTACTTGTCGGCATAACTATCAGACACAAACACATCACCATCATCCAGTTTTACCGGAAAATACCTGCTGTCAGCATGTATTCCATACACCATGATCTCATCATCTATATCGCCCATTGTTCTAAGCGTTTTCATGCAGAATGTCTCCGCGCTGTCATTTGACGTCTCAACCTGTGAATCCAGAACATACTGATGATCAGCTATCATATTAGCCAGTATGTCGCTCTGATAATGTGCCAGCAAAGGATTCAGCATAAGTCCAAACATCAGAAGCACCTGGGCGAAATATATTCCAAGGAGCATAACCACATATCCAGGAATATTCTGAAGTATGACACGGGTCTTAAATCTTGTCATAAATTTCCAGTGCGGCAGTTTCACCGCCTTCTTCCTTCTTGATCGGCTGAGATCATGTCTCAGGAATCTCAGCGGCGAAAGTTTCAGCTTGCTGTTCACCACCAGCAGATTCACAACCACCATGATAATCATAGGTATGACCGTAGTGAGCACAAATGCATCGGCATTCCAATACGTCACATATTTTGTAAGGGAATAGCTTGCATAATACAGATCCGCTCCCACATTCTTAAACACCGAATATCCAAGCACATTTCCCACTAATGATGCAGCAAATGTGACTATAACCGGAAGTGAGATATAGTGAACAAGCAATTCACTCTTTGTATACCCTGATGCTCTGAGCGTTCCTATTACAGAGGCCTCCTTTGTAATGGTATTGCTTATAGTCACCGCAAATATAAATGCAAGTATAACTATAACGATATACTCGAACCACTTCATCATATTTGCGTCACTGCCAATATCATCTCCGGCAAAGTTGATAGCCTGATTCTGGTATCTTGGAATGTAACTTTCTATAGACATATCGTTCTGGACAGCCTGTGCGTACACAGTCTCCAGCAGATCGTCAGCGAGTTTCTTCTCATCACCCTCATCATCCGGCATACCGGCATCATACATCCAGGAATAGGACCATGTCTTATTCTTCTCCGGAAGGTCTTCAAATTCCGCATTTGCCACAATCGCAACACCGAATATTGTTGCATCGAACATTGTGTCATGATTGTCCTGAAACATAGTGCTGTAATCCGAAAGTGCCACAAATCCGCATACCTTATATGCCTTGCCGCCAACCTTTACCTCGTCTCCAACTGATATATCATTATTTACCGCATACATCCTGTCTATGGCTATCTCATCATCCACAGCCGGAAGTTCACCATCCATGATACACGTCTTATTCACATCATGTCTGGGTGCAAATATTCTCAACGTCCTTGCACCGTCATCCGATGTCTCAGTGGAATCTGTCTTGAGCATAGGCAGTTCGTAGTATGACATATCATAAAGCTCCACGCCCTCATCCTCTATCGCACTCATCATGTCAGAGGATGCCTCTCCCGACAGATCAAAATGACCGTCCTCCACGTTATATTTGTCAAATGTATTGTCATAAGTTTTCTTCATGCTTTCACCAGCAACCATGAAGCCCGACACCATTCCTGTTGTGATCACCATGAACAGGAATATAACTATATATTTCCCAAAGTCATCCTTCAGTTCCTTCGGAATTCTTCTCCACAATGGATTCTTCATAACAGATCTCCTTTCTTCCCAAACCTCAACAACTACCAATCAAGATCTGCAGCGGAAATCTTATTTTCATTTACATCGTTATGCCTGATCATTCCGTCCCTGAGCTTCACTGTCCTGTCCGCCATATTCTTGATAGCATCATTGTGTGTTACCATGATGATCGTGTTACCGTACTTCCCGTTAACATCCTCAATAAGCTTCAATATCTCCTTGGATGTATTGTAATCAAGGGCACCGGTTGGCTCATCGCATAGAAGTATGTCCGGATTCTTTACAATCGCTCTTCCTATGGAAGTTCTCTGCTGCTGACCTCCTGAAAGCTGATTTGGAAGCTTATGTCTGTGCTCATAAAGACCCAAAGTTCTGAGCAAGTCATCCACATCAAGAGGGTTGTCACTCAGATACGCTCCAACCTCCACGTTCTCCTTCACATTCAGATTTGGTATGAGATTATACATCTGGAATACATATCCGAGATGCTTTCTTCTGTATCTTGTCAGTGTCTTCTCGTCCATGTCTCCTGTCTTTTCACCATTTATGGATATGTAACCTGAATCCGGGCTGTCAATCCCCCCTATAATATTTAACAGTGTTGATTTTCCTGAACCAGATGGACCAAGGAGCACACAAAACTCGCCTCTTGCCACCTCAAAATCAATTCCCTTCAGCACCTCAGTCCTATTGTCCCCAAAGCCAAAGCTTTTTCTTATCCCACTGATTTTCAAAAAACTATTGTCTCCCATAATTCTCTCCTTTTAAATATGTTCAGTTCCTCTGCAAATAATGTTCACATCAGCCGCAAACGTGTTATCATTCATTCATGTGAATAACTGTTCATATATTAAATAGCACATATATAATATATGTGTCAATATTTTAATTGATAAATAATCTCATCTACCCAGTGATCACACTTATGTTCAGCCAGACAAGCCACAAGGTAACAAGAAAAAGCGTAAGACTATACATATTCAATGTATAACCTCACGCTTTTTGCTTATTTGTACTATATCTCTTCAGAAAATATGCATTCTTATGAAAGCCATATTTTCCTGTCAGAACCTATATTTTCTAATCTCACAATTCTTTATTCCAAACGCTGCGAATTCCTCATTTGTCATATCACAAAAATATGACTGCACTATCCTTGATATTCCGTTATGCGCTACAAGAAGATACGTCTTGCCTGTCGTCTCAGTCTCCGCCTTAAGTTCATCGAGAAGATTGTACACTCTCTGACACAGATGGACCATCGTCTCACCACCCTCATAGTGATCAAGGAAGTGTGTCTTAGCCTTTGCAAATACCGCACCATTTCTGGCAGTTCCCTCATACTTGCCAAAGCACTGCTCGCGGAGTCTCTCCTCGGCCCGCATCGGTATTCCTGTGATTTCAGATATATGCCTTGCAGTTTCTGAGGCGCGAATCAAAGGCGAATACAATATCTCGTCTATATGGTAATCTCCGTTCTTTATCATCTCTCCAAGCTGGCATGCCTGTTGATGTCCAAGCTCCGTCAGTGCAATATCCGTGGCTCCACATATCTTATTCTCAACGTTCCACACTGTCTGTCCGTGACGGGTGAAGTACAGTCTCCGATCTTTTGGTTCTTCAACGCGTCTGTCAACTTCGATGTCTGGCTTTTCATCCAGCTTACCCAGTCCAAATCTTTCCACCAACACAGCTTTTGCATCATCATAGCCCTGTGCAATCCTCTTCCCCACCCCGTCTGGCGAGAAGTCCAGCATTCCATCTATCGCACCTCCCAACGGAACTGATGGGAATATATGTATCATCTCCGCATCGTCGTATCTGTCCGTTCTCCTCTCATCAAGATGAACTACCACAAATTTCCTGTAGCCCTCATCGTAAAGCGGCTGTATAGGCACATTGTCACCTCCAAGGAAAAAACCACCGTCATAATACTTTGTCTTATCTATAGTCTCCATTGGAAATATTACCGGTATGGCAGAAGAAGCCAGCAGTATTCGTTCGATCTCATCAGGCTCCATTCCCGACATCTGAAATCTCTCCGGAGTCGGTTTTCCATCAACATTAAGACATGTGGCATAACAGCTCATGCCACTCTTTGATACACCGTCCAGAACCGGCGAATTCTCAAGGATATCTATAAGCCCCTCTCTTGAGAAGAATCCGTCCTTTATCTTCATCCCCTTTGCAACAGCATCCAGGCCTATGCACTCTATTGCATTCTGAATAACCGGGTTATCTATGGCCATCAGTTTCTCCTTTATAGACTCAAACCACTTGTTCCTTTTGTCCTCGTCTATATCCTTGTTGGACAAGATCCTGTCATTCGTTATGTCGTACCACATACGAGTAGCTCTATCCAGATCACCACACGCATAGAGCGCTGCATTCAGTGCTCCTACAGAGCTTCCCGACACAGCCTTTATATCAACCACATCCCTGTACTCATCCAGCGCCTTCCACACACCAATCTCATAGGAACCGCGGCCACCACCGCCGCCCAGCACCAGACCATACCCTTCCTTTATCTCAGGGGCAGTTTTCTCACACTGACCTCCCAGCTCTATATAGTGCATCTCATGCCTCATCTGCACCTTCTGCGATATTGAATCTTCAATAGCCTTGTGAATCTCTTCTGCCCTGTCTTTTATCTCCTCTGACCTCATCTGTATCTCCTGCATCATTTTTTCCTTATCCATATAGCTGTCCCCCTTACATTCTTGAAAATCAGCTTATCCTAACCTGCATATAATAATATTATTTTTGATATTTTAACATGCAGCAGCAGCTATTAACAACCTCCCCACCTTCATAAGAACATATTTCTTTAACATATGATACACAGAACTGACACAGTCTGCCGTTATTATAAAACCATCACAAATTAAAACTTTCCTTAAATTTTAACTAACAAAAGACGGATACCGATAATGCATAAGCATCATTGATATCCGCCTTTTATTTTATCCATTCTTCTTCATGGTGTACCACCATTTTCCCACAGCACTTCCTATGATGATTATATATCCTATTATACTCAGCACATCCGGGATCTGATCCAGGAATACGAATCCGAGTATCGCCGCAAATATAACCTGACTATAGTCAAATACCGATATCTCCCTGGCTGGAGCCTTCTGGTAAGCCGCCGTGATACTGAACTGTCCGCCGGCTGCTGCCATACCTGCACCGAGAAGACATACCGTCTGCTGCCACGTCATGGCCTTGTAATCTGTTATGATAAACGGCAGTGTGACCAGACAAGAGAATACAGAAAAGCACATAACTATGACCGCACCTCTCTCGCCCTGTTTGCCAAGCTTCCTCACAAATGTATATGCGACGCCGGCACCAAGCCCCCCTGCAACACCCACCATAGCATACAGGAAATCCATATGGAATGACGGCTTTATAACAAACAGGGCTCCTGTAAATGCCAGTACAACGGATGCCCACTCGACCTTATTTGCCTTCTCCTTCAGGATGAAATATGAAGCTATGATCGCAAAGAATGGCGACAGCTTATTAAGTATATTTGCATCCGCAATATTCAGTTTATCTATAGCATAGAAATTGCATATAAGACCTGTGGTGCCACATATGCTTCTCATGGCAATGGAGCCCCAGCTGCTCTTCTTTATCTTGAACTTTTCTTCCGTCCTAAGCAGCATGATCACTGCAATAACCGCAGCTACCGCATTTCTGAAAAACGCCTTCTGCATAGTAGGCAGATCACCCGATAATCTGACAAAAAACGTCATGAGTGAGAAAAAGAATCCCGCCATAATAATGAACAGGATTCCTTTATATTTTTCTTTTACAACAATTTTTCCAGCCATCTGCATCACCTGTCCTCAGACATGATCTCAGAAATCAAATGCATCATCTTTGAGACCATGTTCATAAATATAATTTTCCCATATACTGTAATACTGTGCCTGCAGATGTATATCATCCCAGGTATAGTCTTTTATCAGACCACCCTTTCCATCATCAACAGCAGTATTCATATCAAGGTAAAACAACTTGATTCCGTCCGCATATGCTGCTATAGCACCATTCTTATCATCTATGTTGTCATTGTTCACTATGTCATGGGTATCAGAATAATCACTGGACACATGCATACATCCCATCATAAACACGATAGCATCCGGCTGCATTTCCTGAATCTGGGATATGGCATCCATATAAGTTGACGCATAAGAATCTGTGTCATATCCTGCTTCATTTATTCCAAGCATTATATATATCTTCTTATAAGTATTCTCACTGAGGAGCTGGGTAAGCGTCTCTGTTCCATTTGCCGCTATTTTCTCGCTCATAAGACCAAATGTTGTCAGTCCCTCCATATATGCAAATGTTGCATTGTCAAGGCCGGAATAAAGTGCGAGTCCCTCAACTCTGGAGTCACCTATGAACAGTGCATCATCAAAGTATGATTTATCCACCTTTATATATGGATATTGAGTCTCGAGGGCTATCTGCGTCACATCCCTGTAACAACTGTTTCTGGATTTTCTCGTATCAACCTTCTGATACTTTGTAGGTCTCTTGACCGGTGCCGATGAACCACCCGCATCTATTGCAGGAGTCTTCTTGTCACCATCATCAGTGGCGGCCTTGTCCGTTGTGTTTTTCTCTGTAGACTTTTCCGTCGCCTTCTCTGTAGTCTTATCGCCCTTTGTGGACTTCTCATCCTTCTTATCCGCGTTGGAATCCGCCTTGGAGTTCTTATCATTTTTGCCCGGTTTTGCAGCTTCTGTGCTGATCTTTTCTGTTGCCTTTTCGCTGCTTTTTTCAGTCACAGCCTCTGTCGCATCTTCCGTCGTGGCATTTGCCGCAGTTGTGACCTCGGCCATGCTGGCGTCGGCTCCTGTAGCTGCCCTCTCATTTGTCAGAACAGTCTGCACCATCGGATGCTTGAAACTGACATCCCATTTATACACACCAAGGGCTGCACCTGCATATCCCCCGGCACTCACAATTATCCCGGACAGGATCAATATCGTGAAAAGTGGACAACCTTTTATCATCTGCCAAAGTTTCTTCATCTGCCCACCTCCTAAAATCTAAAGTAAAGGAATGGATTTGACCCACCCTTAGCTATCTGATATACGCAGAACCAGAACAGCGCCAGCATCAGCAATTTGCATATCCAGTTCTTATAAAATCTCTCTATCAGTTTTCTCGGCCACGGTGTACAGCATATAATACATATGAGAATGAGCCACCAATATGTGTGAACTGTCATCATCAGCTTATCCATAGCATGTATCGTAACAGATCCCTCTATGGTCATTCCAAACATACGTCTCAAGTATAAAACCAGAAGTTTTAAGTCTGATATGTTAAATATTGTCCATGATATAGGTATGAGAAAGAACATATATATATGTCCCAGTATCTTGACCTTGTCAAACACCTTTCCAAGGAAAAGCTTCTCTATGAGCATAAACACGAACAAGAACAGTCCCCATATCAGGAAATTCCAATCTGCACCGTGCCACAGTCCTGTAAGCATCCACACTGTGAACATGGCAAGCACCATCCTGGCCTTACCCTTTCTGTTGCCGCCCATCGGGATGTATACATATTCCCTGAACCAACGTCCCAGAGTCACATGCCAGCGTCTCCAGAAATCAGTGAGAGAATGCGACATATATGGATCAACAAAGTTCTCCGGAATCTTAAAACCAAGTATAAGCCCGATTCCTATAGCCATGACTGAATAGCCCATAAAATCAAACAGCAGCTGGAATGAATAGCCCCATGAACCAAGCCATGCCGTAACCGTGTTGATACCAAAAGGCCCAACCGTCTGGACATCATTCCACAGACTGGCTATCTTGTTTGCCAGCAGCACCTTGTATGCAAGACCCAGCACGAACAATGTCGCACCGCGCTCTATATCGTCTGCCTTTGTCTCTCTGTTATCAAGTTCAGGCTTAACCTCATCATAGTTGACAATTGGTCCCGCAATAAGCTGAGGGAACATACTCACATATGTTCCAAACTTGATGATACTCTTGTCAGCCTGATACTTCAGCCTGTACACATCAAATATATATGAAGTTATCTGGAAAGTATAGAAACTGATTCCGAGCGGCAGTGTCACCGCCACACTGTCAAATATCTTCGTACCCGCGGCGGTGTTGACTATCTCTATAAAGAAATTGATATACTTAAATATAAACAGCATACCGAAATCAAACACCATGGCAACCGCAAGCCAGCAGTTTCTCTCAAATGAACAGTCAATCTCGGAATAAACCTCAATATCGTAGAATCTCTTAATTCGCCTCGCAACAGAATAATTGAAAACTATAGAAAACATCATCAAAAATACGTATATGGGCTCCCCATACGCATAAAAAATAAGGCTGCCAAGCAGCAAAACCACGTTCCTGTATTTAGGCTTTGTGACAAAATATATAAGCAAAAATATAGGCAGGAATCTAAATAAGAACTCCATGCTCGAAAAAACCATGACATACTCCTTAAATCTAATAATTAGTCAAATGTGAGTATAATGACTTTTTACACTTATGTCAACTGACACAATCCCTATTATTTCTTAAATAAACTACAATTTTCAGTATCATTTTTTTCTACCACTATATATGGTGTCTCTCGTTTTTCCTGCCACAAACCGGGGTCAGGGACTGGCCCCCACAGCTTATAAAAATGCCATTTCCAAACAGGGGTCTGACCCCATAACCACCACTAACCGGCTGAAACAGTGGCCTGGCCCCTTTTGCCCATTTGGCTCCCAGCAAAGGGGCCTGACCCCATTCACCCCTTTAACGCACGAAAGGGGGCCTGACCCCATTCACCACTTTAACGCGCCAAACGGGGTCAGACCCCTTTGGTACGGCAAAAAAACTGCGCAGGCCTTAATCAGCCTGCGCAGTTTTGCATCGTATCTTTTTATTCGATTTATAAATAATCCTGTGGATTAACATACTCACCATTCAGGAAAACTGAGAAGTGGCAATGCGTTCCTGTGGAATATCCTGTGGAACCCGCATATGCTATGGTCTGTCCCTGTGATACCACATCTCCAACGCTTACAGCCAGTGAAGAGTTGTGTAGGTACATTGTAACAAATCCGTTGCCGTGATCTATCATGACATAGTTACCACCACTCTCGCCCCACTCGGCTACTGTAACTACTCCAGAGTCCGCTGCAAGGATGGCATCTCCATATCCACATCCTATATCAAGACCTCTGTGCCATGTACTCGCCCCCGCTGTAGGAGCATCTCTTGGACCATATGTATCTGTGATAACACCACCTGTGGAAACTGGCCATATAAACCGACCTGTACCTGTAGTTGAGCCGCCACCATTGCTGCTGTCATCACCGCCGCCGTTGCTGTCACCGTTTCCATCGTCGGTGTCATCGCTGCTGTCGTCAGAGTTATCTCCGCTGTTGTCTTCCACCTGCTGCCTCTGCTCTTCTTGCTGCCTCTTTAGTTCTGCCTCTCTGGCTGCTGCCTCCTGTATGGCTATATTCGCAAGTTTGTCATCAAGATCCGATGCTTTCTGTGCAAATTCTGCCGCTATAGCCTGCTGAACTGCAACGTCTCCGCTGTACTTGTTGATCTCATCATTCTTCTGAGTTATGACATCATCTAGATCACTCTGCTTCTGCTCCAGATCAGCCTTCACTGTCTCAACATCAGCAAGATCCTTCTCCAGGGTCTTCTCATAAGATACTATATCATTCTTGGTCTTCACAAGCTTGTTGAGCTGCTTCTGATCATAAGAACTGATCTGATCAACATACTCTGACTTGTTAAGGCTATCCTCAAATGAAGCAGATGACAAAAGAGCATCTATATACTCAACATCACCCTCCTCATAGAGGTACTGTATTCTCTTCTTCATAGCCTCATACTGGTTGTCCTCGCTCACCTGAGCTGCAGCCAGCTTCTTCTGTGTATCGTCAATCTCTGCCTGGAGGTCTGACGCCTCCTGCTTTTTCTCTACGATCTGTACGCTGATATCCGTCATCTGTGCATCCAGCTCTGTCACCGTCTTCACAAGACTGTCTACCTGCTTCTGATACTTTGCCGCATTCGCCTCAGCCTCAGCCTGCCCAGCCTCAGCCTCATCCTTCTGCTGCTGAACATCTTCCTTTGTCTCCTCAGCGTATACTGCAAACTGTGGCGTGTTAAATGCCGGTGTCAGCGATAAAAGAAGAGCGCCTGCAGTAACAAGAGCAACCCTTGAACCGCTTCTCTTCAATGTATATAAACTCATCTTCATCAGTCATGCCTCCTAATCGCATATTATCAAATAAGTTTGTTCTATGTTAAAACTTGTTTACTCGACATCATATATCCAAATCACATCAATCTCCCCACTCGCCGATAGTATATCACACAATGTCCTCAAAAAAAATCAAACTTTCTGTGAACTTTATGTCATCACACTCTCAGATGTTTTCTCGTTGTCAGTATACTTCCAACCAGACCAACACCAACTCCCAGTATGAGTCCCACCGGGATGAGTGTCCTGAACAGATCCTGCTGACTCACAAATGCGAACAAAGTCGTCACAACCTTGAATCTTCCCGCAACATAAGTCAGAATCTTGTCATA
>ULWV01004822.1_pt1 | contig 13187 bp, 14 predicted proteins | sample 1960651 | NCBI WGS metagenome assembly ULWV01 (sample SAMEA4835820, study PRJEB28245) | human gut metagenome | biome: gut microbiome; material: fecal sample | place: Denmark | collected 2008
ACTTATATTACATTAAGTGAAATCAAAAACTGTAAATGATACATTTTAAAGTATTGTGAATGTTCTGCTGGTTGTTATATGCGATTGTTCTCTGAGGTTTTTGAACGCAGAATAAGCAATCCCCAGCTTCAAGTGTGTAGAGCACTAAGCGGTGGGTAAGTGGGATGCTTATGTCCGCTTTACAAAGAGCCGGATAATGAGTACGACAAGGAAGCAATACAGGTAAAGATGAAGGGACTTGGTAAAGTTGGATATGTGGCAAATAGTCCATATAGTGTAAAAGGTGAGTCTGTGAGTGCTGGAAGATTGTATGATAAGATTGGAGATAAGGCGAAGGGGAAGGGGAAGGTGATGTTTGTTGTTGGTGGTGGGGTTGTGTGTAGGATAACGGATATCGGTATGAGTGACATAGTAACAGAAAAAGGGGAGTGCAGTAACAGATAGGGCAAATTTGTCCTATCTGTTTGTAAAACATGCATAAAATCCTGGGCTGTTTTAAGAAGTATAGAGACAAAAATCATAATATAATCGTTGCTATTATTCCGATAATAGAATATAATATTTTTATTATGGAGGTTTCGATTATGGAGTATTTAACAGCAACAGAACTTTCAAAGGTATGGAATATTTCTACTAGAAGAATAGGAGTTTTATGCACAGAGGGAAGAGTTGATGGTGCGATTAAAAAAGGAAAAATGTGGTTAATTCCTGATACTGCACAGAAGCCAGCGGATGCACGTTATAAAAGGAAAATTGAAGAATAAATGAGGTTATTATTATGGTACAGAATACGGATTTGACATTTTTTACCAATGAGCCGGAAAGAGATCTGTATAGCAGATTTAGCAAGATACTTAAAAGCAACACACAGTTCTTTGATGTTCTTGTTGGTTATTTTAGGACAAGCGGATTTTTCAAGATGTATGATGCGATGGAGACAGTTGAAAAGATAAGGATTCTTGTAGGGTTAAATGTCGATAAATACACAGTTAAAATTATAGATAAGGCGAATGCAGAAATAAAATATGAAGCACCAACTATGAAAGAAGCTAAGGAATCGTTTTCTGAAAGTGTGGAAAGCGAATTTGCCCAGTCGGATACTACATCACAGATAGAGCAGGGAGTCAGTACATTCATAGAATGGCTGAAAAATGGGAAATTAGAAATGCGTATGTATCTAGATGCTCCAATTCATGCAAAAGTATATATCATGCGTAAAGACATGAATAAGGTTTCGGATACATATGGAAGTGTTATTACAGGTTCAAGCAATTTTTCGGAAGCCGGGTTACAGAATAATCTTGAGTTTAATGTTGAATTGAAGGACAGCAGAGATGTGCAGTTCGCATTGGGAAAATTTGAAGAATTATGGGCGAAAGGTGTTCCTATAACAGAGGAGTATATTGAAGCAGTAGAGAAGAAAACATGGCTGCGTAACGATATAACACCTTATGAGATATATTTGAAAACTCTTTATGAATTTTTCAGAGAAGAAATAAATTCTGATAAAGATTTACTTTTGGATGAACTTTTACCGGACGGATATATGAAACTACAGTATCAGATTGATGCGGTGGTACAGGCAAAAAAGATTCTGGAAGCATATAATGGTGTCTTTATATCAGACGTTGTAGGTCTTGGTAAAACTTATATCTGTGCAATGCTGGCAAAGAGCTTAAAAAAGGGACGCAAGTTAGTAATTTGTCCGCCGGTACTGGTGGATTACTGGAAAGATGTCCTGTTGGAGTTTGATGTTGCGGCAGAGGTGGAATCACTGGGTAAGCTGGAGAGTATTTTGGAAAAGGGTGTGGATAAATACAAATATGTATTTATAGATGAAGCACATAGATTTAGAAATCAGGGAACAGAGAGCTTTAGTAATTTACACAAGATTTGCTATGGAAAAAAAGTGGTTTTAATATCAGCAACACCAATCAATAATTATTCCAGTGATATTGAAAACCAGATTTATCTGTTTCAGCCAAAGCATAACAGCACAATCATAGGTGTAAAGAATCTGGAAGGTTTCTTTAGAGAATTACGAACAAAAGAAAAAAAATATACCAAAGGGACACAGATGTATCTTGACCAGTTGCGTGAAAACTCAGAGGAAATCAGAGATAAAATTCTGCGCCATATTATGATCAGACGTACACGAGGTGAGATTAAGGAATACTATGCAGTGGATTTGAAGCGACAGGGACTGACTTTTCCTAAACTGGGGACTCCGGAACCTATCGTATATACATTTGATGATGATACCAATATGGTATTTAATGAAACGGTAGATGTGATAAAAAATTTCAAGTATTCCAGATACAAACCATTGTTATATCTGAAAGATACCAAAAAGTACGCTTTTTTGTTAACTGCACAGCACAATATGGGTGGGTTTATGAAATCTATTCTTGTAAAGAGACTTGAAAGTTCATTCTATGCTTTTAAGAATACGCTGCAAAGGTTTCAGGATTCCTATGAAAAATTCATTACTATGTATGATTCCGGAGAGGTGTATATCAGTAAAAAGGTAGATGTATATGATCTCCTGGACAATGGAGATGATGATAAGCTGATGGATTTTGTAGAAGCGGAATCAGTGATGCATTTCAAATCATCCGATTTTGATGAAAAATTTATCAAAGACTTGAAGTGGGATTTGAACAAACTTAAATATCTGAGTAATATGTGGGCAAATATCACTGCTGATCCGAAACTTGACCAGTTTAAACTTGAGCTGCAGGAAAATAAGAAGCTGGTAGGAAATAAAAAGATAGTATTTACGGAATCCAAAGAAACCGCTGAATACCTTGCAGAAAATCTTGCAGAGCTGTTTGGAAAAAGAGTGATAGCATATACAGGTTCAAGCAGTCTGGTTCTGAAGGCAGTAATTGAGGATAGCTTTAACCCAAAGTGCAAGGAAAAGGATAATGACAGGTTCGATGTCCTGATTACTACAGATGTACTGGCAGAAGGTATCAACCTTCATAGAGCGAATGCATTGGTAAACTATGACCTGCCATGGAATCCAACAAGGATTATGCAGAGAGTTGGACGTATCAATCGTGTCGGCACAGAATTTGACCAGATTTATGTGTTTAACTTCTTCCCAACAGCACAGACAAGTAGGCATCTTCCTTTGAAGGACAGAATTATAGAAAAATTGCAGGCGTTCCATGATACCTTGGGAGAGGACTTTAAGTATCTGTCGGAGGAGGAAGAAGTAAGCTCTCAGAAGCTGTTTAATGATTTGAATATGGATTTGGATGCAGATGAGGAATGTGCCAGTCCGGAATTGGCATATCTGGCGGTCATCAGACAGATAAGGGACAATGATATAGCGTTATTTGAAAAAATAAAGAAATTGCCGAAAAAGGCAAAAACAGGAAAACTTTCAGATTTGGTAAAAGGCGAAGCAACTTTATCCTTCATAAAAAAAGGATACCTAAAAACATTTTTTATAACGGAAAAGTCAGATACAAAACAAATATCTTTTATGGATGCTGTCAGTTATCTAAAGTGTGAGCCGGATACTGAAAAGATTTCCGTAGGTAAAGAATACTTCAATCATTTTGACAAAAATAATGAAGCATTTGATTATTCTCTCGTAGAGGAAGAAGTTATTACGAACATCCGTCCGGCAGTAGCAGGAAATGACCAGAAGATGATCCGTTATCTGAGAGCATTACGAAGCATAAAGAGTTTTACGGATGAGCAGGAAGAAAAAATAAGACACATGATACAGGTATGGGAAAATGGAGATGTTCCGGCGAACGATACGAAGGCAATACTCAAGGAAATCAAAAATGTGGAAGATGGTGTAGAAGCTTACTATAAAATCGAAGGAATGTTGGATGACAAATACTTTGAGGGACGAAAACAGATGGAAAATAAAGCGGATGGAGAGAAGAAAGAAGTAATCCTGTCCTGCTATATGAAAGGAGCAGTTGATTGATGAACAGGAAATCAGAGATATTTGAAAAGGTGCTGACCAGTCCGTTCGATAACGATACATTTGTAGGATTTGTAAAAGAATTTCTTAATAATATACAGTTGATAGCACCAGATGTGTATAACAAAGAATGTAGTAATCTTTCATATTTTGTAGATGGATATTACCATATTGGAAACTATATTAGTGATGATAATGATAAAATAGCCGTTTTTTCTGTGTGTTTAAATAAAGGGGATGCTGTACAAAGAGCTAGAGGTATGCAGAGAAACTTTGTCAAAGCACTTATTGAAAAAGGTGGATGTGCTGCGGCAATAGTTGCATTTTATACGGGTGAGGATAAATCTAAATGGCGTTTATCATTTATTCGTTTAGATTACGAATTTTCTAAAGGAAAGATTACAGAAAAATTGACTCCGGCGAAAAGATATTCTTATCTGGTAGGTGGTAATGATAAGTATCGCGAACCATGCCATACCGCTAAAAAGAGATTGTATCCGATTTTTATGGAAGATAATGCCAATCCGGGAATAGACGACCTCGAAGAAGCATTTAGCGTAGAAAAGGTAACGAATGAGTTTTTCAATTTGTATAAAGAAAAATATATCGAATTGAAAGAGTACCTTGAATCAAATGAAGATTTTATGAATGAAGCTGCATATAGAAATTTTACAAGCGAGCAGTTTGCAAAGAAATTGATGGGGCAGATTGTATTCCTGTATTTTATCCAGAAAAAGGGTTGGCTTGGAGTAGAGGCAATTCCTGTGACATTGACGGAAAAGCAGTACAAGAACGCCTTTTTTGCAAGGGGAACAAAATCAAGAGAAATAGTTCCGAAGGTATATGCACAGCAGGCAGATGGTACATATCGCATTATGTTCAAGGAATTACAGGCACTATCGGATGAAGATGAGAAAACTCTCGCAGGTATCGTCAAGGGAAAACCTTGGGGAACCGGTCCGAAAGACTTTATGAGAAAAATTTTCGATGGTTGTATTGACTCTGGAAAGAATTATTTCGACGATTATCTGGAGCCATTGTTTTATACGGGCTTAAATAAAAATCGTGGAGAAAATGGTTTCTATGCACCATTGCACAGACGCATTCCGTTCATGAATGGAGGATTGTTTGAACAGCTCGATAACTATGAATGGGAAAATAACAATTTTAACATTCCGAATGAACTCTTTTCCAATGCAGCAACCAAGGGCAGAGATGCAGATGGTATTCTGGATATATTTGACAGATACAACTTTACAATGAATGAAGATGAGCCGATGGAGCGTGAAGTTGCCATTGATCCGGAGATGCTGGGTAAGGTCTTTGAAAATCTTCTGGACGTAAAAGACAGAAAGTCAAAGGGAGCATTCTATACTCCTCGTGAGATTGTACACTATATGTGTCAGGAAACCTTGATCAATCACCTTGTAACAAAGACGGAGCTGCCGGAAGAAGATATTAGAGATTTTGTCTTGTATGGCGATTTGATGAAAGATGAAGATACCACTAAGTCAGCCAGAGAGGGCAATAAGGAAATGCTCATATCTCCAAGAATATTTGACATGAACAGTGGCACAAATAGACTAAAGGAACTGGATGATATACTTGCAAATGTCAAGGTCGCAGATTTGGCAGTAGGTTCCGGGGCATTCCCTCTGGGTATGCTGAATGAAATTGTAAAAGCAAGAGAAACATTAAGTGCTTATATGGCTATTGGAATGGATGGTTTTCATAAGAAGTCATTCTATGCGTATGATAGACAACCGTATGCGTTGAAGGTTAATACGATTAAAAACTGTATTTTTGCCTGCGATATAGAGCCAAGTGCTGTAGATATTGCAAAGCTGCGTTTATGGCTGTCTATTGTTATTGATGATGAAATTTCAGAAAATGTAGGAAATGGAATGTTCAATGAGCATACCGAACCAAGAACATTACCGAATTTGGAGTATAATATAATTTGTGGAAACAGCCTGATTGATGAATTTGAAGGATTTTCTCTTATTACGGAAAGTGTATTGCTGCATAATGAATCAGAAAACAGACAGCAGAATATTTTCCAGAGCAGCGTGGATGGTTTGATTTCCAAGCTGATAGAGTTGCAGGATAAATTGTTCTTCATCAAAGATCACAACGAAAAAGAAGAAACAAAGCAGGAAATACAGAAAATATATGATGATATTATACTGGAGCAGATTCAGGGGAATCCGGATGTGGTAGAGGATTATTACAATACAAAATCAATGTCATCAAAGCCTTTTATACTGTGGCAGCTTTACTTCCCAAGAGTGTTTAGGGATAATGGTGGATTTGATATTGTGATTGGAAATCCACCGTATGTGGATTCAGAAGAAATGACGAGAAGTATGCCTGAGGAAAGAGAAATCTATACTAAAAAATATTCATGTGCTAAAGGTAATTGGGACTTATTTGTTTTATTTATTGAAAAAGGTATGGATTCATTAAAAAAGAATGGGATCATTTCATATATTGTTCCTAATAAGTTAGTAGCAGCACCATATACAGAGGCGTTGAGAAGAAAAATTGCACAGAATCAAGTTCAAGAAATGAGGGATTATTCTAATGTAACGGTATTTAAGACTGCTGCTGTTTACCCTGTAGTATTCCGTGTCAAAATGGATGAACAAAAGAAGCCTGTTATTATGGATGTGATGGCAGATATGGAACAAGTATCAAATCATAATGAGATAGATGAAAAGACTTTTTATGCGGATATTAATTGGGATAAGTATTTTAATTCGTCACAAGATGCCCTGGCAATTATTGATAAAATGTCTAAATTTCCACCTCTAAAGAGTATTGCTACAGTTAATGGTGCAGCTACAGTAAATGAGGCGTATTTAGTTAAAGAATTTATTTATGATGATGATGGTGGTTGTTCGGAAATAAAGAAATTTATTAATACGGGCGGACTTGACCCATATAAATCAACATGGGGAATAGAGTATATTCGTTACCTAAAGGGAAAGTATATGAAGCCTGTTGTTAAAATATCGGATTTGAAAGAAATGTCTAAAAAAAGATATAAGGAAAGTGTGACTGAAAAAATAATAGTTGGTGGAATGACAAAGATTCTTGAGTGCTATTATGATTCGGGTGAATACCTTGCTGGTAAATCAACAACTTTAGTATATGGATGTGAGCATCTTAAGTACATTACTGCATTACTTAATAGTAGATTGATGACATTTTATTATTTGTTATTTTATAATTCAATGTCCTTAGCAGGCGGATTTTATAGAATTGGTGCACCACAAATTAAAGAATTACCGATAGTTATTCCTTCAGACGATATTATTGGTGAAGTTGAAAAATATGTTGATGTTCTGTTAGATAAACAAGATGATATTAAAGCTTGTAATAATGCCATGAGAAAAATAGATAATATAATTTATCGTTTATATGGTTTGACTGATAAAGAAATCGAAATTGTTGAAGAAGGAGCTTAGTTGGAATGAATGTAGAAGTTTACACAAAAGGAAGGCTTAACAATTATGAGGCATATGGTATTTTTGACGGTAAGGGATTAGTCGTTAAGAAAGGAAGTAGAGTAAGTGAAAAAGTAGCAAAGAATGTAAATCCTATTGTAATAAAGATGAGGGAAAAAGTATTACAAGGAGATTTTACTACCAAAGAGAATGTTAAATTTAGAAGTCCATCTACAGCTGCGGCTTTTGTAACAGGTAATGTTTCAAATGGATATAGAGTTTGGAAAGTAGAACAGGGTGTAGATTTAGGGATGTATAAGGAGAAAAATAATGGCTGACATTAAATATGAAATTAAAGAAGAATTAGGCACTATTTCAGAGAGCGCAAAAGGATGGAAGAAAGAGTTAAATCTTGTATCATGGAATGGTGCAGCTCCAAAGTACGATTTGAGAGACTGGTCACCGGAACATGAAAAAATGGGTAAGGGCATAACCTTGAGTGCAGATGAAGTGCAGGAGCTTTATAAGATATTGAAAAATATTGTAGAGGATTAGAACAAGAAAATTGGAGGTAGCGTTATGGCAAAAGATGAGCTGTTTTCCGGCGAATCAAAGAATGTTGAATACAAGGTGATAGTACCGGATAAAAGCGAAAAATATATGAAAACAGTTGTGGCTTTTGCCAATACGCAAGGTGGCAGACTGGTTATAGGTATAGATGATAAAACACATCATGTTGTTGGCGTAGATAATGACAGTTTGTTTCAGATGATGGACGCTTTGACAAATGCTATATCAGATTCCTGTGAGCCACAGATTATACCGGACATTGAGCCACAGACAGTCGATGGAAAGACGGTCATCATTATTACTGTTGAAGCAGGGAAAAACCGACCATACTATATTAAATCTCAAGGCAAGGCGAAAGGCACCTATATTCGCGTGGCTGGGACTTCTAGACCTGCTCATCAGGAAAAGATAAGCGAGCTGGAGATGGAAGGTGCCCGTATTTCCTGGGATGAGCTTACTTGCATAGGATATGAAGTGACAGAAGAAGCAACGCAGGCTTTATGCAAGGACATTGAGGCTTTCAGGAAGAAAGCAGGACTTTCGGAACATAAAGTAAAAAAAGAGCAGCTTTTTAATTGGAAAATTTTGAAGAAAAGTGAAGGCGATGTATTGGCATCTAATGCGTATGTTCTGCTTACGTCTGATTATTTTCAATTCGCAAAAACGCAGTGTGCAGTATTTAAGGGAACAGATAGAACTGTATTTCTTGATAAACGTGAATATACTGGACCGATATACAAGCAGATAGAGAGTGCGGTTGAGTTCGTCTTAAGGAATATCAGGCTTGGAGCAACGATAGATGGTCTGGTACGTCGGGAAAGATATGAACTTCCGATAGAGGCAATTCGTGAAATGATAATCAACGCTCATTGCCACAGAAATCTGTTAGATGAATCCTGCATACAGGTAGCAATTTACGATGATCGCTTGGAAGTAACATCGCCGGGAGGTCTATACAATGGACTAACCTACGAGGAAGTGATGAAAGGTCATTCCAAAATTAGAAATAAACTGATTGCAAATATTTTCGGTCAAATGGGACTGGTAGAAGCGTGGGGAAGCGGTATCAGAAGAATTATAAGTGCTGCCAAAGAATATGAGCTTCCTGTTCCGACTGTGGAAGTATTTGATGATATGTTTCGGGTGAATTTATATAGAAATGTGCAGGATAACGGAAATAGCATCAATTTCGGAGTAAATGGTGGAGAAAACTTCGGAGATGATTTCGGAGTAAATGGTGGGGATAATTTCGGAAATAAAAATCATGTCAGCAAAAATGGACAGAAATTGACGGATACTCAGAAGAAAATACTGGATTGTATTGCAGAAGATAAATATATTTCAGCTAAAAAAATAGCAGAAAAAATAGGCATGTCCGGACGAACTGTTGAAAATAACATTAAAAAAATGAAAGAATCAGACATTGTGGTTCGTCATGGTTCACCGAAAAATGGGTATTGGGAGATTGTGGAATAAATTATACCTTTTTGAACGCAGAATAAGCAATCCCCCGCTTCAAGTGTGTAGAGCACTAAGCGGTGGGTAAGGGGGGCTTATGTCAGTGGGAGTTAAAAGCTCCCACTGACAGTTCGCAAAGCGACTGCGTTCATGAGCAAGTAGCGAAAGCGGATTGCGAATGTTCGCTTTACCATCTCAAAGCCTCGAAGTTCAAGAGCAGTTTTCATTTGAAACAGAAAGATATAGATTACATAAATGAAAAAGGAATGGATACCATTCGGCAACATGCAAAGAATTTTATTGTCAAGAGAGAAGCTACGGCAATAATCCCGAATGATGGTAAGCAGACATCAACGAAGGGGCGCACGATGTCCGGTGGACATCGGTATTGCGCGGACCAAAGCGGAAGTGGAGACACAAAGAAGCGGACAAGTGAAGATGACAAGCGTTTTGCACAGTCATTTGAGAAGCTTGTGCTGTTGGCACAGGCGAAGGAAGGTGATCAAAATGGGGCTGTTTAAGAAGAAAGGTGTAGTACAGTCTTATGATAAGGAAAACAAGAAGCCGGTAATCAAAGCAAGCATTTGTAATGGCGAGCAGGTTGCAGGATTTAAGGATATACATACAGGTAAGATAGAAGAGGTAATGCTGATAAAAAGTCCGGCTGACCTCGAATATTTTAAGGCTATGTATGGAATAGATGAAGAGATAACGAAGGAATACTGATTATGAATATACAGATATTTGGGACTAAGAAATGATATCTGGAAAGGATGGAGCTGATGTATATAATAAAGACAGTAAAAGGTGATATAACAAAAATTACAGATGTGCGGGCAATCGTTAATGCTGCAAATAATTCTCTTTTGGGAGGTGGTGGAGTAGATGGTGCCATTCATCGTGCAGCGTGACCGGAGCTTTTAGCCGAGTGCAGAACACTTCATGGATGCGAGGTTTGAGAATTGCTAATATACTTAATATGTGTTTTATCCGCCTTTGTTTTTGCTATGTTACCCTAAAATTATGTGATTACACAATCGGAATTGTACACAACAGTGCAGCCATTATACATAAGGCTACTATAAGACACATCCCCACAAGATTGTGAGGATGTGTGAGTTGAATTAGCGAAACTTATTTTTTATATTTTTCAATAAAATCCAATGTCATCTGTGCAACACGCTGATTTCCTGCTTTGGTGAATCCATGTCCCTCTCCTGGGAACAGTTCTAATACTGCGTGAGGATATATGGAAGGAAGTTTATCGACATAGGCTTTTGCTACTACTTTGTCTTCGCTGCCATGCATAACCAGAACTTCCCGTGGATAGTTTCCAATGTGGTCAGAGGTTTTGAAACCGTGAAGGGCTACAAAAAAGTCATGTCCCAGCTTCATCCCCCATAATTCCAAAGAATCAGGAATGTCCGAGATGTCTGGGAAACGGTTATTCCAGTCATCGGGAATACAGAGAGCAGGATAGAGAAGCAATAATCCCTGAATGTCTTCCGTTCGTTGTTCTGCAACTAAGGCGCTGATAAAACCGCCTTGGCTGGCTCCAAAAAGAAAAATGTTATTTTCGTCAATCCTGGGGTCTTTTTTCAAAAAATCCAAAACGGCACATAAGTCTTCCATCTCAGTAAAAATAGTCATATTACTAGTCTCCATGGAGCTTCTGGCATTTACTGAACCACCACAAAAATCGTAACAGAATGCGGCAATGTTGTGTTCTGACAAAAGATGGGCATTAAGAATGAAATCTTTTCCAGAGCCATTATATCCATGACTGAAAATAACCAGCGGACTTGGAGTGTCATTGTCCGGAAAATAGAAATCCCCTACCAGTTCTCGATTGTGATGTAGTATGGTCAGTAATTCTGTTTTCATATTGTCTCCTTTTTAAAACTAAGGTTTATAGGCGTTTGCGAATGTCTGCTTTACGCCGCCGGTACTTAGGCAGTGTATTTTACTACGTTATGTACCGTTGCGTAATTCATGCAGCGAAAGCGTGCCTGCGGTGAATTGTTAAATTTGTACAACGTCCGCTTTCAATTATATAGTTTCGCAATTACCTACTAAGGTTTATCAAAACTAAAAAAATTATATCATACATTTTTTAGTCCGGCAACAGGAGATGTGGAAGGTATTGGACAGAATTGTTTCTGCAAAAAATGCCATGGAAGGAAATCTTCAAAAACTATGACATGGCAGAGTATTCCAAAGCGACTTTCGGCATGTATCAAGGAAAAAGATAAAGGTAAAATTCAATTTGCTAATTATATGTGTGGTGTCTTTATTGACAGATTTGGTAAGGACATTTCCTTTAGACCAATCGATGATGAACACAGCAAACTACATGTGGATGTGAATGTCAGTCCACAGTTCTTTGGCTGGATATTTAGTCTTGGTAAGGATGTAAAGGTAGTTGAACCAAAGGAAGTCGTGGAGGAGCTGCACACAAAAACAAAAGAGTTTTTAGAAAATCAGAATAAAGAAATTCTGTATGCCTCAGAAGGGATGCTTAAATATTGGTACAGAACAGGAAATTATGATGTAACAGCTTTTGAGCAGGAATATCTGGTCATGTAGCGAAAGCGTGCCTGCGGTGAATTGTTAAATTTGTACAACGTCCGTTTTCAATTATATAGTTTCGCAATTACCTAACCAGGATAAGGAACGAACTAACCTTATTCTTGTTTTTTTATGTAAGAAGGAGATGTTGAGTAGAAGCGGAATGATATTTTGATAAAATAAACAGCGATTTCACATTATGGTTGATAAATCGCTGTTCAACATCGCCTCTGAACAGAGGTTTTAATAACGTGAAGAGAAACTTTAGCATGTTAAAGATTCTGATGGAAAAACAATAGTGAATATGATATAATACGGTACAGATATTATTAATATGCGGTAGATGTGGAAAGGTGTGTGTAATATGGCTGTTTCGTATAATGGATTATGGAAAATTTTGATTGATAAGAATCTCCAAAAGAAAGATTTGACAGAAGAATTGAATATTAGTTCTGCTACCATTGCAAAGATGGGAAAGGGAGAACAGGTTTCGATGGATGTATTAGAACGCATCTGTACATATTTAGATTGCAATATTGGCGATATTATGAGTTTTGAGAAAGAGGAGAACAACAATTGTAGCAAATAAACATGGCAGCTTCTATATGAGAAGTGGATGGAAAACGTAAATCATTCAGGCAGTAGAAGAGGATGACATGATTTTTACTCCGGGCAATGAGCAACAGGCTATAGATAATATAGAAAAAAGTAATTCACAAATTGGTGGAACATCATAAAACGCACACAGATAAAGGAAATAAAAAATATGGGTAAAAGACAAAAAGTTTTAATTATAGATGAATCGAAATTAAATAGGGACCTATTGAAGGAGAAGCTCGGAGAAACTTATAATTATCTGGGAACTGAAAATGGGAATTCCGCAAGATCATCCACTGGTATATATTGCATGGAAAATCTGCAGATGGCACCATGAAAGATGGGACGCAAAGGGCTATCTGGATGGATTGAACACTTTATAGAATTAAGCCCTTCGTTTTCTAAATTGATTAGTAAAGAGACGGATGATAATCAATGTTATAATGAAGATGAGGATTCATAATGAAGAAAAAATGGAACAGAGTTTTGCCGGTGCTTCTGATAATGGTGACAGCTATATCACTTTTATCAGGCTGCAGCGGCAAAAGTGCGGATAAAGAAGATGCAGAAACGATTACGGTGTACTTATGGAGCAC
>ULWV01065789.1_pt1 | contig 12991 bp, 11 predicted proteins | sample 1960651 | NCBI WGS metagenome assembly ULWV01 (sample SAMEA4835820, study PRJEB28245) | human gut metagenome | biome: gut microbiome; material: fecal sample | place: Denmark | collected 2008
GCCCTGTACGATATTTTTTTATGAAAAGTTGTAAAGTGGTGTAAAGATTTACTAAATAAAAAGGAGGACGACATGAAACTTCACAAGTATACAGAAACGTTGGATGAAAAAATGTCAGAATTTGATATATGGGTAACTCCATCTTTGGGAGAGATAAGGGATATGCCTCAATTTCAGGAAAATTTAGATAATATGAAGTTTGGTTTTCAAACTATGGCTGCAATAACAAACAATTTTAGGGAATTGCAAAGTTGTTCGTCATCTCGATTAGCAAAAAATATAGTTGAGTATATTTCAGGACGGAAGCAAGAAGAACAAGAAAAAATATTAAATAGTATATGTAATGTTCTTTTGTTGGTTACAGGAAAAACAGATAATAATTTAAAATGCCAATATCCATTATTATTAAGAAATACGTATGATATATTGACGTATCCACAGAAAAATGCATCGGGAGAGTGGATTGAGAAGAATTTGCCTCGAACTTTGCAATTTGACGCGGTTACAAAAATTATATTGCAACTGTCTGAAAAAGTAGATGTTCAGGAGGAGTTTTTAGAGTCATATATACATTTGATACTTTCTGATGAACAATATTCAGAACAGTTATGGTGTTTAGGTAATGCATTTTGCACCCAATGTGAACTTGGAAATGAATGTTCTTTGCTTAGTCCAATGGTGATTTTTCAGTCACGTGGTTCAATTACTGCTACACAGGGACATATTCCAGAGAACATTCTTCGTTCGTATATGGATGATTGGGGTATGGCAGCGGGTAGTGATTATAATATGCAAGATGTAGAAATTGGGGAAATATTAGAAGGTTTAGAAGTAAATCCACAATTGAAAAAGAGAAAATATGATTTTATAATACCTTATCAATCTAGAGAAAGTGGTTCCAAAATATTTGTTCAAAGTCAATTTTATGCTGGTGATTCAGGGAGTGTTTCTCATAAAGTTGTAGATCAAACCGATAGCAGTAGAGAGGTTACACTAAAAAAATATCCGCAAGCAGTTTTCATTGAATATTTAGATGGAGCAGGTTATTTCTCGTCACTAAATGGTGATTTGCGAAAGATGTTGGCTAAGCCGACAACAAAAGATTTTATACAGATAAATAGTGCACCTTTAAAATTACGACGTGAATTACAAGAAATAAAATTTTTGACTATTTTAGAAATTGAACACTCAATTTTAGTGACTGGTGGTAGACAAGAAGATGTTATTAGGTTTTTAAAGAAAGATGGATATACTATTGAAGAAATTGAGCTAGTACTAGGAAATGCTAAAAGAAATAATAAAATTTTAGAAGAAAAAGAGAATTTATTGTTGACAGAAGAACGAGAGACAATTGTTCGAAAATACTGTTTATTGGATATTATTGCCAACTACGGAGAACCAATTCCATCTGATAAGAGGGCTGGATTCCTAATTGTTCCTGGATATGCTACAATTTGGGGAATGCCGCAAGCTAATGTAATAAAAAAAGCGTTGGAAATAGCTCCTATGCTAAAAAAATTGTGGAAGACACCAACTGATCCGTTTGAGGATTTACAGTGGCTTCTAGAGAAAGGATTTGTAAAAAGTAGATAATGAGTATAAAAAATAAAATATTTGAATCAATTAAAGAAACTGGAGTGGCTATTTTACCACCAATGGACGTTTTTTCTTCAATTGAGTTATTAAAGAGTGAGAAGATACATATAGAATGTACTATGTTAGATCCTTGGTATAATAAGGGAACAGGTGGAGTTTTGCCAACAGAAGAATATGATAATTTTATAAAAAAATTATTAGACAAATCAGCTGAACTATGTGACCTTATTTATCTATGGGGATTTCCTGAAATAATAGGTCCGTATGTGCGTTATGCACCAGAAGATTTTTATATGTCAGCTTGGCTTACTTGGTATTATAAGAATTGTCCATCTGTTATTCGTGGATGGAGGTCAAGCCAGAATGCTTGTATACAGTTTATGAAAGATGGATATTCATTGCATCCGGAGCACTTTTTAACTGATGAACAAAAAGTGAAATTTGAAGAAGGTAAAATGAGGTTTGTACCAGGACCACCAAGCGTTATTGAAGAACCGTTGATTATAGGATTTGTCGGAAAAAAAGAACAAACTGGCCATCCGTCTCAAAAACCTGAGGCTGTTTTTGACAAGTTGTTAATGATGGCATTGGGTAATAACCAAATTGTTTTTGATCCGATGGCAGGTTCCGGTACGAGTGGTGCATCAGCAAGAAAAAATGGATTTAATGCTATCTTATGTGATATGAATGAAGAGTATATATCAATTATGGAAAAAAGACTCGCTGTAAAAAGAATATCTATTTAGGAATGGCAGGGGGGGGTCAAATCTCTACTACTTTTCGCACTGAAGACCGATGCCCCCTCTCACGCGCATTTTCGCGAAATCGCAGAGGGGGTATTCTTTTGTCGAATATTTGTCTGGAAAACCCTGCTTTTAAACAATGTCATTAACTTAAAAGCAGAAGATATTTATGTATCAGGTAAATAACTCGCACCTTGAGTAAACACCTCTCGGTTGAGATAATTGAAAAAGATGAAAAAGTTTACAACTTTTTACACTTTTTAAACCGAGGAGGACATTCCAAATGAATACACGTTTAGCAAAACGAAATTACAACATTCAACAATGGAAAACCATCATTCAGGATCGTAACAATACCAATCTGACAGTAGATGAGTATTGCAAACAGAATGGCCTCAGCCGTAATTCTTATTTTTACTGGCTTCGAATCATTCGTGAGGAAGTTGCAGCGATTTATCATACAGACAACATGTATAAAGGAACATCACCAAAGGAGATTTTGGATAACAGACAACAGTCGGTAAAGCCTCTGGTAGATGCTTATTTTGCGTGGGTTAAAGAAATGTCAGCTAATCCGGGCCTGGATCAGAGTTCAGCCATAAAGGCAGCCCTCAACTATTCCCTTAATCAGGAACAGTATCTGAAAACCTTTCTGACAGAGCCGGAGGTTCCGTTGGACAATAACGATGCCGAGCGAAGTATCAAGAAATTCTGTGTGGGCAAACACAGCTGGCACATCATAGAATCCAAAAATGGTGCAAAAGCAAGTGCAATGATGTATTCCATTGCAGAAACGTCAAAAGCAAATGGACTAAATCCGTTTGAATATTTCCAGTATCTGATGGATCAGCTTAAGGAATATCCAAGGAATAATGTACCTGAAGATAAACTGGCAGAACTTATGCCCTGGTCGGAAACACTTCCCGATTGTTGTAAACAACCGAAGAGATAATCAAGACTCGCCACCGCTATAAGGTGGCGATACTTTTTGGGGTAGGCGAGTTATTTACCTGATACGGTGGTATTTATCGATGCTTATGTAAGCGTTTAATAAATTATCAATATAATAATTATGCAATTTATTTGCACCTCCGAGTGGATTGTTTTATTGACCAGTACTTGGAGGTTTTTTGCATTATAAAATAAAAATACAAAATTAATAAATTATGTATTATAAATAATAATTTGACAACTCTGGCAGGTTACAAATAAAAATAAAAGTGCTAGACTTAAAACGGAAGTGTTTATAAATGAATGCAGTATAGAGCTTGTTGAATGAGTTTTGGAAGATACAGGGAGGGCTAAGAGATGGTTGCTACTATTCTTATGGTTATATGTGTGGCTATTGGTTTGATTGAGGTCTCAGTGGGCTTTATAAAGGACGACAAGATCAGGAAAATCTTAGGAGCTGTTGTTGTCATATGTGGATTATTAATAAGAGGTATATCGACTTGGGTCGGATATGAGAATTCGGAACCCCAGATATATACAACAAATGGCAATGAGATAGAGGATAATTACATTTGTATTAAAGCAGGCTGGGCAGAGAAGATATATTATACTCTTGAACCGTATGCAGATCCTGCTGTTGATGGAATTGAATACACGGAACCTATTCTGATAACAGGTTCTGTTGTTGTGTCGGCAAAAGCACAGTTATTAGGTACGAAGTGGAGCAAGCTTGTGGTTCGCTACATAGTGGTAAAAGATGGAGAAGTTATAGTAGAGGATAAAGATTCTGATATAAAATCACTTAGTGTAAGTCTGAGTGATTATAACAGGGAATATAAGGAGGGCGATGTTCTTAATTGTAGTGATTTTGTTGTAAAAGCAACATGGAATAACGGTGAAGTGACGCAGATAGATAATTTTGAAATTACACCTGATATAATAAGTGTGGGAGAAAACATAGTAGTTATAAGCTACGGAAAAAACAAGTGTGAAATAGAGATTCAGGGCTTAGAAAGTAAAGCAACAGATTCGGAAACAGGGACATTAAATCCGGATGAAGTAACAACAGAAGTCAGTAAAGTAGTTGATGCCATACCGGATGTATCGGGAATGCATGAATTTTCAGGACATTTTGACAATGAAAAACAGGTGAATAAGTATAAATTCGTTCCGGAAGTGTCGGGTACATATAGATTTGATTTTGAGTCAGATGATGTTAATACTAGTTATAGCTTCTATGTTAGTAAGGCTTATGGAGAGGAAAAGAAGAGAGGGTATTATAGAGATTCGGGAAAAACAGTTGAACTAGATAGCGGACAGGAATATTATCTGAATGTAGAACAGTTGACAGGATTACCTAATTATACAATCAAAATAGGAATACCTCAGGGTATCATGGATGTAACCGGAAATAGTATCGAGCATGCTCTGACATACAAAAACCAAAAGGATGAATATATGTACACTGCACCGATAACAGGAAAATATAGATTGAATTTTTTCAGTGACGATACTACCAGTAGCTATAAAGTGGAAATATGTAAGCAGAATAAGGAGTCGGTTGCTTATGCTTACTATTCTGATAATGGAAAAACTTTCGATTTAGATGCTGGTGAATCATATAAAATTGTGGTTGAGCAGACTAATGGATTTGCCGGGTATAAAATAGAGATATGTGTTCCGAATGAGGAAAAGCAGGTCACAGATAATATTATCAATGGTTCGCTTTGGTATGAAGGCCAGCAGGATAATTATACATATATAGCACCGGTAACAGGAAAGTACAGGTTCGATTTTGGCAGCAATAATGTCAATAATAGTTATTTCTTCCAGATTCTTGACACAACAGACGATAGAGGGGTTATTGATGGATATTTTTCCGAAAAAGGAAAAAATGCGGAGCTTGAGGCAGGCAAAAAGTATTTGATTCAGATACAACAGCGTTCAGGAACAGAGGAATATACAATAAATATTGGTGTGCCTCAGCCAACAGAATGGGTAGATGGAAATTCTATATCGGGTAAAATTACATATATAGGCCAAGTGGATGTATATCAATATATAGCACAAACATCAGGAAAATATACATTTGAGTTCGATAGAAGCGATGTTCAATGCAATTATAATGTAAAAGTTTGTTCTGAAAAAAATGAAACATTGATGTCAACCGATGCGTCATACAAAGATAAACCTGTACAGTTAGAGGCGGGTCAGACATATACTATATATGTGATTCAAAGGAGCGGATATGTTGAGTATACGATAAATATTGGCGAGCCGGAAAATTGAAAGAGAATATGAAAAAATGAATCGGTAAGTTATCAGGCAGAAAGTACCTCCATGGATATATCAAGCCGCCACAAACCGCGCATAGCTTTTTGTTGCGGCTTGTTGTATAATCTAAGAAAAAGATTATAGGACACAACACAATCCCACAAATTGGATATTATATTAATTACAAGCATAAAACCATACCGGAATTCCAAAATTCTAAAAGGAGAGACTTAAAAATATGAGTTTATTTACTATTGGGCATTCCACGCACACTCAGGAATATTTTCTTGGTCTGCTTAGGCAGCACAATATAGATTATGTTCTTGATGTGAGAAGCAGTCCGTTTTCTAAGTTTGCAAGCCAGTTTAATAAGGATGTCATTGAGGAGTATCTGAAAAAGAATAATATCGTATACTGCCCTATGGGGAAGTTCTTTGGGGCAAGACCAACGGATAGAGCTTTGTATTGTGCCGAAGGTTATCTTGATTTCGAGAAGGCAAGAGCATCGGAGCTGTTTAAGAAGGGGCTTGACAATGTGATGCTTGGCTTAGCTTCCGGGCATAATATTTCATTTATGTGTACAGAGAAGGATCCGTTTGACTGCCATAGAACAATTATGGTATCACGCGGGTTCGAATTGAACGGCGTGAGTGTGCAGCATATACATGCCGATGGGCATTTGGAAACACAGGATGAGATAAATATAAGATTACTTGATAATCTGGAGAAAAAAGAGAACGTAGATATACATCAAATATCGCTTTTCGAACAGCCAAAGAGCGATAAGGAGTGGCTAGAGGATGCATACAGGCTTCGCAACAAGGAGATTGGCTATAATATAAATGAAGGAGGTCAGCTATGACGATATATACAATGGGGTTTGCACAGAAGGATGCACAGACTTTTTTTAATCTTATTTCAAAGAATAATATTGAGATTCTGATAGATGTAAGATTGAATAATCGTTCCCAGCTTGCAGGGTTTACCAAGGGCAAAGATTTGGCTTATTTTCTTAAAGAGATATGCCACTGTGAATATAGCCATATGTTGGGATTTGCACCGACAAAGCCGATTCTTGACGGATACAAGAAGGGAACTATTGACTGGAATGAATATACAGTGCAGTACAATGCTTTGATTAAAGAGAGAAAGGTTGAGAAGCTGTTTGAGAAAAGCTTCGGAAAATATGAGAGAGTATTATTTCTGTGTTCTGAGCCTACACCGGAAATGTGCCACAGAAGACTGTTAGCCGAATATATACAGGAATGCTTAGGCTGTGACATAAGACATATATAGAAGACGATGCGCATAGAATTCTGCAAAGAAAATTCTTTTGTGTGAGCGAGAAGCAAAAGCGGATTGAGAATATCATTGACTACCATATTGATGCGAAGCACTGCGTGGCAGTGACATGGAGGGTTACTATGAGAAAAGAGATTATTGTGTTGACTATGTCTGACAAGCACAAGGGCGAAGAGGGGGGATATTGTGTTGCGGGCATAGAGCTTGGAAATGCTAATTCCTGGATTAGACTTATCGGTAATCATGAATACTTCAAGATAAATGATACGGAGGCAAAGTATGCCGATGGGAATATGTGTAAGCCGCTCGATGTGATAAGTGTCGATGTCGAGAGGATGACACGGAAGTATAGAGATAGTAATTGTATAAAGGATTATGATGACAATATGTTTGCAATTCAGCCGGAGAATTATTTTGTGCTTGGCAGATTTGAGTTTGTCAGGAAGTCGGATATTGATGAAGTCATGAGAGTTACACCGATTGGAAATTCACCATATATCTATATGAATAATTCAAGGTCGCTTTCTGTGGATGAAGCTATGAGAAATGGCAGTTCCCTGACAATGGTTAAGGTTGACAATCTCGAACTGTATCCTAAGAAAAAATATCAGGATGATGGATATCAGGCACACTATAGGGCTAAATTTGATTATAACGGTGTCCACTATGAAGATATATCTGTCACAGACCCGGATTATGATGCGGCACGCACTGAATACGCCGGACTGGTATTCGGAGAGACATATATTATTGTGAGTATCGGTGAGGAATTCAATGACAGACACTATAAGATAATTGCTAAAATTTTCGAGTTAGTTTATACAATTGAGAATAATAGATTCAAATTATTCCATGCATTCAGGGATTGTCAATATCTTGAAAAGTATAGTGCCGATATAAAATATGGTCTGTATGACCATCTGGAAGAAACAGGAGAGCGTCCTTGCAAGAAATGTCAGGAAAGACTTGCTGAAATATATGGAGAGTAAAAGCACAAGAAGAGTTATGTGTGATGCACAAGCATAAGAAAAATTAATAAGCAGAGCAAATATACTGGAAAAGCTAATATGGAGAATGTTATATGATAACAGCACTTATTCTATCCGGTGGTACCGGAACGCGACTCGGTTCGGACATACCGAAGCAATATATAGAAGTTGACAGCCGGCCAATAATATCCTACTGTTTTGAGACTTTGGCGGCGAGCAGGTACATAGATGATATATGGATTGTTGCAGATGAGCAATGGCAGGATTTCATAAGAGAGGCTGTCAAGCCTTATGATATATATGAAAATGGCAAGCTCAGAGGTTTTTCAAAGCCAGGAGAGAACAGACAGTTATCAATTTTTAATGGGCTTAGAGATGTAAGAAGCAGATTAGAAGGTATGGGTATAGCAGAAAAAGGGAGTATACTGGTGCATGATGCAGCCCGTCCGATGCTGCGTGATGCATTGATTGAGCGCTGCGTAGATGGAATGAAGGGACATGATGGTGTAATGCCTGTACTTCCGATGAAGGATACAGTATACTTAAGTGAAGATGGCAGAAGTGTTTCGAGGCTTCTTGAACGCAGCAGGATATTTGCGGGGCAGGCGCCGGAGCTGTTCGATATTGAGAAGTATTACATTGCGAATGAGCAGCTTTTGCCTGATAAGATTCTGTATGTCAACGGTTCCACTGAGCCGGCGGTTATGGCTGGGATGGATATAGCAATGGTGCCGGGTGATGAAGGAAATTATAAGATTACTACGCCGTCGGATTTAGAGAGATTTAAGGAAAGAATAGCTATAAGCTCAATATGATACAAGACAGGAGAAAACTTTATGAAAGCATGGGTTTTACATGATATAGGAAACATAATTTTAGATGAGGCTGCTGTGCCTGAGCCGTCCGATGGGGAAGTGCTGTTGAGAGTCAGGGCGGCAGGAATATGCGGTTCTGACATTCCGCGCATATATGATACAGGAGCACACAATATGCCGCTTATTCCGGGACATGAGTTTGCTGGTGAGGTCGTGGGCGTTGGAAATGGTGTGAGCGGAGGTCTGGTTGGAATGAGAGCCGGAGTGTTTCAGCTTATTCCATGCAAAAAGTGCAGACCTTGCAGTGAGAGACGATATGAAATGTGCCGTGGATACAGCTATTTAGGCTCAAGGCGTGATGGCGGCTTTGCTGAATATGTCTCGGTTCCGGAGTGGAATCTTATAAAGCTTGGAGAGAATGTGTCATTTGAGGAGGCAGCTATGTCCGAGCCGATGGCAGTTGCAGTCCATGCTATAAGGCGAGTTGAGCCTAAGAAGGGTGACAAGGTTGTTGTATATGGTCTTGGAACAATAGGGGAGCTTATTGCCATGTTCCTTGTAGAGAAAGGAATTGAGGACATATATGTTATAGGCAACAAAGCTTTTCAGAAGAAAAATATGGTTGAGCTTGGGATACCATCCGAACACTACTGTGACAGCAGGAATGCGGATGTCCGTGAATGGATTATGGAGCGGACACAGGGCTATGGTGCGGATGTGGTATTTGAGTGTGTAGGAAACAATACTACGGTGGAACAGGCGGTTGATATCGCGGCTCCGGCGGGACGTATATGCATGGTTGGAAATCCGCATTCCGATATGAATTTTAAGCGTGATATATATTGGAAGATATTAAGGCATCAGCTTATCGTGACCGGAACATGGAATTCATCATATTATGGAGCGGCGGCAGGTGATTGCGATACGGATGACTGGCATTATGTCATGGAACGTCTTAACAGTGGTGCTATATCGCCGGCAGCATTTATCACACACAGATATGAGATGACAGACCTTGACAAAGGATTTCACATAATGCGTGATAAGACGGAGGACTATGTCAAGATTATGATGATAAACGAATGCGTATAGCACACAGACCGGGTGTGAGCTTATAATGCGCGAGTTCGGATTTGAAGACAGGATAAAGACTATATTAAAAAAGATTGGGCAGAAGCTATGAAAATTTTATTTTATTGCTGGAAAGCATACAACCAGTCGGACATAATAGAAGCTTTGAGACGGCGCGGTCATGCGGTTGACACATTTGAGATGGAGCTTGGAAATTTTGAGGTGGATGATAATTTCACGGACAAGTTCATCAAAAAAATGGCTATGAATGACGATTTAGCAGTATACAGTACAGCCGGTGATTGTGGTGATGAAAAAACTTATACGGATTATGTGGAGCATAATGGCAAAGATGCACAAGGCGATGTGGACTGTGTGTATGACGCAGTGTTTTCTGTGAATTATTTTCCGATTATCTCAGATATTTGTGAACAATTTTTTCATTCCAAAGTTAAATATATCTGCTGGACATGTGACAGTCCGTTGTCTACCATGTATCATCAGTCTGTTTTTAACGAATGTAATTACATATTTATATTTGACAGGTTCTGCTATATGGAATTTAAGGAGCGCGGGGCAAACGTATATTATCTTCCGCTTGCTGCGGCAACACGAAGAGCTGACGATGTGATTAAGAAGTGGCAGACGGATATGAAGCAGAAGAAAGGCTTACTTGATGCATCGGATGCGCCGGGTAATAATGCGGCTGCATGTGTAGAGGATGCGGCCGAATATAAAAGTCAGGGCGGAGATACTGCCGGCGATTTTCTTTACGATGTATCATTTATCGGCAGTATGTACCGCAAAAATTCCTATGACGAGATTAAGGATATGCTTCCGGATTATGTCCGTGGATATTTTGATGCGCTTATGAAGCTTCAGATGGAGATATATGGTGAAAATTATATTGACGGAATGTTGACTGCTGAGATAATGTATGAGCTTAACAAGCACTTTCGCATAGAGAAGAGTGAACGCTCTTTTTCCAATATATCTCTTATATTTTCTACGACTGTGCTCGGCTTTAAGATAGCGCAGCTTGAAAGGTATAAGCTTTTGGGAGCGTTGTCAAAATATTTTGACGTGAGTGTATTTACTGATGACGAGAATGCAGACTTCGTGTTAGCACACAATATGGGTCCTGTGCGCTATTGGGATGAGTCGCCTATTGTGTTTCACACCAGTAAAATCAATCTCAATTTTACCATAAGAAATATCAGAAGCGGAATACCGTTAAGAGTGTGGGATATTCTATCGGCGGGAGGATTCTGCATTACTAATTTCCAGCCTGAGCTTGTAATGTATTTTAAGAATGGTGAGGACCTTGTATGGTTCGAGGATGAAGCCGACCTTGTGAAAAAAGTCAGATATTATCTAAGGCATGAGGATGAGCGCAGGCGGATTGCGCTTAATGGTCAGAAAAAGGTAAGAGAGTTACATAATTACGATGCCAGACTTCAGGTGGTTGAGGATATAGTTACTAAGAGCCGGGGGTAAAAGCAGACTATATAATTGGGCTCATAGAGCATGCCCAGGCACTATAATCTGATGAAAGGTATATATAAAAGCATATGGAAATTGATAGAAAAAGACCGGCTGCCTTACAGCGACCGGTCAAACATCATTCCTGTATATAACGATGTGGCATAGGGAGTTGTGATAAGCTTCTGAGGATTCTTGTATGCCACTATTTTTTTATTTATGTATTCCATTGGGTTGAGCTCAATATTTTCTACTCTCTTTTTCAGTGCTTCCTTGAAGCTGCCAAGGTTCTTGAGATTGTCAAATATGGAGCCTGATTTTGCAGATTCAATGAGATTATCTGTGTTCACAGAGAGAGTATTGTCGTCATTGATGGAAAAACCGTTGTTTTCAAGTGTAGACTTATAGCGCTTGACTGTGGATGCCACAGTTGAGCGGAGCATACGCAGCTCATGAGTGTCCTTGCGGTTTGCAAGCTCAAGAAAACGGTTATAATTATCTGCAAGACGGTTGTACTCATCAATGAGGGCGCTGCCGTCTTTTCTGGCACTTATGGTTCCTATGCCGTACTCGTCAGAGGTTCCGTGGAGTGTAACTTCATACCTGCCATCGACAATAAATGAATTGTTCTCAGAGATGGACGACTTGCCGTTTAAGTCAAATACTGCATTCGATGGATAACTGTCTATATTGTCAAGACCATACAGCTTGACGGCGCCTGTCAGATGATTGCCGGTACCTTCGGTTATCCTGAACTGTGTAGGGGAGCCTTTGTGGCTTCCGGTTGTCTGTGAAGTTATCTTGAGAGCCTTTTGTGCATACTCGTTCTGAATCACTTCTGCATCAAGACCTATGCCGGAGTGGGATATTGAGTTGGCAAGCTTATCAAGTATTCTTCCGTTATTATCATCCTCACTGACAGCAAATTCAAGTGAATATGTGTTGCCGGCTGTCTCAATGTTGAAGGAATAAGTGCCCGGAAACAGAATCTTGGCTCCTGAAGATACATATTCTCCGACATTGACCTGCGCTGATGCAAGCTGCTTGACGTTAAATACAAGCTCCTTCTCATCAGGCATATCACTTCCGGAGTAAGCTGCTGTGACGAGGGATGGATTGTCGGATGAGGCAGTGATGCCGACAGGCATTGAATCATCGGCAATATCAGTGATGTCGCTAAGCGTATCCGTAAGAGCCCTCGCTGCCTCCTTGATATCTATGGCAAGCTTCTGGGAGCTCTCGGACATATCGACCTTGTATAAAGGGGAAGCCTTGTTAATCTTTACAATGTTATTGTATATATCACGCAGTTCGCTACGCTTATGCGAATCATGCCGGGACACTGTCCGGTTGCCATATGTACTTATATAATAATCATACACACTGTTAATCAAGAAATGTCACCTCCGTGTGAATAAATGAAATGCACATACTAAAAATCCTTTTCTAGTAATGCGAAGCTGTTTTACAGCGGAGCAATTTGAGGATATCAAATGAGGGGCAAAATACCTTTTGACCCTCATATCATACTATATAACGAAAATATACCATATAATAGGAAGAAGTACAAGAGCATTGTACCTTGAAAATGATAATATTATTTTACAGAGCAATATTTCTGGGAATGTTTTGTTATGAAATCCGGCTGAGGTGGAAATAAACTTTTCATGTTAGCATCATGAAATTTGTTATGAAATATGTAAAAAAAGCTTGACTTACCATTATTGCTATGATATTCTAAACTAGCTATGGAAGAGCTAAGGCTTTT
>ULWV01012241.1_pt1 | contig 12966 bp, 17 predicted proteins | sample 1960651 | NCBI WGS metagenome assembly ULWV01 (sample SAMEA4835820, study PRJEB28245) | human gut metagenome | biome: gut microbiome; material: fecal sample | place: Denmark | collected 2008
TGTATGTAATTAGCTTTCTCTTCGAAATGTTGGCATCTGCCCTTCATATCAACGAAGAAATCTTTGTTTAATCTATGTTCAACAACTACGTTGTCCTTCTCTACTGTTGTTAATGTATTTGTAACACCATCATCTCTTAGCTCTAATCTTTGCTCTATCTTACCATCTTCATTGTATCTACCTCTGATAGCACCATTTTCTATTATTCTTTTATCTCCATCAGCATCTATTGTTCCCATATTTTCACAAACATTGTCTTTAAAGAATCTTAATCCTTCATCGTGTCTTTGTTCGCACACCGTATATCCTGATTCATCTAATTTTCTAACATCTATTATTTGTTTAGGTTGTTTATAGTCAGTAGCCGTCAATGTACTCATAACACCATTAACACCATATGTTATATCTCTTTGTCCAATAGTTCTACACTCTGGAGCAGATGATCCAACAACATTTAATTCATTTCTGTCCTCATCTGACTTTCCATTAAGCTTAAATCTATCTTGTATTTCTTGCGATAAATAATACTTGTCTTCTATATTATCTTCTAAAACATCCTTTAGTCTAACACCATAATCTCTACCTTCTGGGAACTTAAAGTTTCCATTGTCAACATCTTTTCTAACACATATAACAAATATTCTTTCTCTGTTTTGTGGTATTCCAAAGTGCTTGGCATTTAAACACATAGGACTTTTATTGCCCTTCTTATCTTCTTTTGTTGGGTAGTAACAGTTGTATCCTATCTCTTCTAATTCTTCTATTATACTGTAGAAGTCATCTATAAACTTCTTTTGTATTAACCCCTTAACATTCTCTATCATTATATATTTAGGCTTCTTGACTCTTATAGCTTTCATACCATATACATATAACCCACTTCTAGTTGGTGTACCATCAGGATTTCTCATCCCTCTTTGCTTACCACTATTGGAAAGGTCGGTACAACTGAAACTAAAGTTCATTAGGTCAAAGTCTGGTATTTCATCATAATCTATTTTTGAAATATCACCTAAGTTATTTAACAATAGATTAGCCTTATAAACGATTCTCAGCTTATCCTTCTTCATTCTTGGTATACTAGACTTGTCTTTCTCGTAGCTATAACCTATATTTCTATCCATTAACCACTTTCTCATTTCATCATCTGATGGATACTCAATTTCTATATCTTTAAAGTTTTCTATATGACCAGCCGCATAAGATATTGTTGCATCAACATCTATTTCAGAAACAAATTGAATCTTATTTGGAATTCCCAAGTCCTTTAATGACTGATGTAATGCTCCAATTCCGCAGAAGAAGTCTGCTATTCTTAACTCTTCCATTAAAAAATCATATTTTTGTAATTCATTTTTCCACATATTCATCTCTCCTCTATCTCATCTTTCATTTTATTAACCCTGTTTTTATTTCGGATTTATTTAAATTTATTTTAAAGTTCAATATAAAAGCACAACCCTATATTCTTTTAAAAGCATAATTTTAATTGGAGTTGTTGTTCTTAGAATAAACTTAATATCTTTAAATAAAATTCTCGATGTGGATTTTTATACAACCCTCCATCATTATTATGTATTCTATACAAAAAAACTTCTTTAGTTATTAATTTTTGACATCCAACATTAAATCTCCATCCATCATTAGTTAGCAACGCTGTTACCGTTCTGCTTGACTTGTTTTTGTATGTTTGCACATCTTTGTAACTTACTTGAATATACCCATTTTCTATTTCATCTTCACCACACACCATAACGTCACCATATACTTTTGCATTACCATATACTTTTGCATTATCATATACTTCTGCATTACCACATACTTCTGCATTATCATATACTTCTGCATTGCCATATATTGTAGCATTATCATATATTATAGCATTACCATATATTGTAGCATTATCATATATTGTAGCACTACCACACACCATAACGTCACCACATACTTCTGCATTATCATATACTTCTGCATTGCCATATACTTTTGCATCACCATATACAAAACATTTTCCACTTTGAGATAGATTTTTTTCACTCTCTATCCATCCACCTACCAAATTATCTTCTATTCTTATAATTCTTTTTAAAACTCTTCCATTGTGAAACATTTTTTCTTCTGTAAATTTATATTTTTCCATTTTATTAATTCCTTTATATGTAAAATATTTTATTTTAAATTTATTTATATTCTTGTTGCCGCTTTATTGTAGCAAATTATTTTTCTATTCTTTACATCTATTTTAACTTTATCATATTGCTTCTTAAGTGATTTTATTTTGCAAACTCTATCCTTTTCGCTTGAATAATAAACTTCTTTCATTAATCCAAGATGTCTAACCATACTCTCATCTAAATATTGGAACTTAGAATCATCTTTTACATCAACATCAAAAGCATCATAAACATCATCTAAATCTATTTCATCTCTAATGCTAAGGATTATCTCTAACTCGTCCTTATGATGTCTCCTCTCTTTTTTTATTGCTTCAGACTCGTCAAATATTTTTATCTTCTCTTGAATCATTTCCTCTTCATTGTCCCAAGCTTTCCTTTTAAATGTTTCTATTCTGTGATCTATTATAGAGTCCTTCTTTTCTACGGCATCCAATATTTGGACATGGTAATCTCTTTTCTTTTTCATTTTAACTAATATATCTTTTATTTGTCTTGCATACTCTACAAAGCTCGTATCATATATTTGCTGTTCTTCTGCAGATGATTTTGAGAAGTCCCTCTCTTTTATCATACTATTTCCACCCCTGTAATTGACACCTAAAAGTATTACCTTACAATCCTTGTGACACACTTCTTCCTGAACTTTTCTATATAACACTTTCATATCTTCATAGTTTCCAGCAGAATATCCTTCGTCTTGTCTATATTCTACTGTCCCATCTCCATATGCTATTTTTATCTTATATATCATAAACTTTTCTCTACTCATCTTTTCACCTCTCATTTTAGATTTGTTTACATCAATCATTATATTACATGAAATTTCCGGTGTCAATATGTTTTTAGATTTATTTAAATTTTTCTTATAAATAAAGGAAGATGTGCTAGTCCATCTTCCTTTGGCTATTTATGTGTATTTTAGAGTTTGTATCCCTCAAATTGTAAATCCTTTACAATAGATTCTACAAACTTATCGGCATTATTATCTATAAGCCTTGCACCTTTCTCGTATTTATATAAAACCTTCTCATTTGTTAAAGATTCAATATCTGCAACTAATGAGTGGTAACTACCATTAGTTGCCTTAGGATCAAATATTCTTATAACATTTAATACATCTTCAGTATTAATTTTTCTGTTGCTTCTTATGTTAAATATAAAGTCCAGCTTTCTACTTTTAATTAAGTTGTTATATTTAATTTTTGGACACCCTTCTGCAAATTCATATGCTAAATTCCCTCTTCTTACTAGTCCAGAAGTTGTTTCTATATCTCCACCATTTTCTCCAGCTAAAGAAGAACGTTTTAAAACATATCCTGTGTCTAAATATACTCCATTGTAAGCACTGTCAACTATATTATCATGTTTACTTCTCTCTATTATATTTATAAATCTATCGTCTATCAATAAAGATGTCTTAAGTGTTCCATCTTCATAGAATAGATTAACTATTTTTTCTTCTGTATTTATTTGTTCGTATCTTAAGTGTAGTAAGTCATAAGCATTTTTCCCGTATATGCCATATCTACTTAACACTAACGGTAAAAGTAATTGAACATGGCATCCATTTCGTAGCATTGTATTTATCATATCCCAAAACTTATCCATACCAATTAATTTATTTTTTAGTGCCTTAACATTAGCTGTAAAATCTTTTTTATCTAAGTTATCACAAGGGTTTAAAGATATAAATCCTTTGTCAACTCTCCAATTACAATATTGATTTATAAATTTAAACACTCTGTACTGTTGACCACTACTTCCAGTAGGAACAGACTCAACAACATCTTTGATTTCGCTAGATGAAAATTCAGATATATCCTTATTTTTAACCTGTTCATTGTATAATATAGTGGCATTATATAAATAATATTCTGTTTGTTTAGTTGATGATTTCACATAAAAATCATTAAGGAAATTATTTTTATTTATTTCAAACTCACTTTTACTATTAAAAATTTTATACATTTCCTCTTCTGTAATACAGCTATCATCTTTTCTATCGTCTATGCCATCTATTATTGTATATACTCTTCCAAATAAAAATTTTTTTCTATTCTTTTTAATCATTATATCACCTCTCCTACGATGTTTTCAAAGTATGCTATAATTTTATTTACCGAACATTTCTTTGTGTCTATTTTTAAATTTTTCACAGTGTTGGTATTAATTTTTTCTCTAAGACTATTTATTATACTAAGATAATTACTTGCATTCAAATCCTTGTCTTTTAACATATATGCCATTGTCAAGTAACCTATAAACATATTTGGTAATAAGTAGTACTTGTCAAACTCAACATCATTTTTTTTGGTTTCTTCTATTATGTCAATCATATAGTCTATAAATTTAGCCATATCATTTGCAGCAAACAAAGTTGCAGATTTATTTGCAACATCTATATTTAATTTTTTCACAGTATCTGTAAGAATAACTTTGTAAGTTACCTTATTGCTATAATTGCACTGTTCATATATGTCTGCTACATTATTTTTTAATACAGAACTATTTGATACAACCATATCTACAAACTCAGTGAAATCATTTTGTTCTAAAGATTTTAGCCAGTTCTTATCGTCATCTGTTCTTTTAAATACAAGCTCTACAATTCTTTTAGCTCTTACTATATCTGCCAATACTAACTTGCAAGAAATTTTTCCTTCTAACCACTCTCCTGTTTTTTCATTGTGAATTTCTACTGCTTTGCAAATTCCAATGATACGATGGTATCCGTCTAGTATTGTACATATAGTGTAATTATCATTGTCTATATCATAATTTGGCTTTATTATTATATCGCCAATTTCTTTATACATCTTATCAAACTTTATTTGAGGTGTTTTACCCTTTAAAATCATACAGTTCAAAATTATTTCAGTTGATTCAAATTTTCCATCTAGAATCAAGTTTGAAATCTCGTTTACGGCTTTCTTATTAACATTAATCTCTCTAATCATAGTGTTGTTTACTTCTCTATACTTAGAAGATCTCTGTGTAGATGGGTAATACAGCCATAATAAATTTTTCATATAGTCATAAACTTGTTTATAGGTAAAGTCACCATGATATTCATAAGAATTAATCTTCCTGAAGTCCTCACCATATATTTCATCTATTGTTTCCGATATATTAATATAATTGCTCCATTCTACCACCTTCATATCAGAATAGTATTTAACTATGTTAAGATTGTCATCTTTTAAAGCTTTATGACAAGTGTCTGCAAAAGTCATTTTTTCTATGTCGCTCATATCTGCAATAACTTTTGTCCCACTAAACAAACACTTTACCATTCGTTGATTTAAGCCCTTTTTTCCAAAAGACTTATTAAGTTCTTTTTGTAATTTAAAATTATCAACTTCTTTTTCTATTATTTTACTTAAAAAAACATTTAATTCTTCTATATCTTTTTTTATATTACTCTTTACCTTATTTATGTTACTCATTTGTTCATCTCCTTGATATTATGTTTAAGACAATATAAAATGTCTAAACTTTACATACATATTTTACATTTTATACTATTTTAAACACAATATCAAGGAAGAGTATGTGTTTAATTTATTTAAATTTTCTCTATGTAAATTATATTATTATTATCAACTATGTTATCTTCCAATTTGACCTTCCAACAATTTTCGTTAATCTCTTTTAGGTCAACAACTATATTATTTATAATTTTCATTAGCTCTGTTGTTGTTAGCTTATATTTTTGATTTATCAAAACTCCATTAACGCATTTTTTTCTAAAAGCATAAAATTTATATTGGTTCATATTTACCTCCAAAATTACATAATTACTATTAATTTATTTTTTTCTACACTTGGTGTGCTATTAATAATAATTTTAAATTTTTTCATTTTGCGACATTTTTTGACATTTTCGCACACCAAGTATTATAATGCATTTTTTTCCAATTGTATATATTAATATACAGAAAATTTAATTACTTAAACATTTTCCCTATAGTATATTACAAGATATTATTTTTGCACTATCTAGCATTGAAATATCATCAGTATATACAGATATTATACCTTCTTTCCATCCTAATATATTGTATATAAGAGAGTCTTCAACTCTATTTTTTCTTAACATACCAGTACAGCTGTGTCTGAATGTATGAGGTGTTATATTTTTTTCTGATAATCCTATTCTATCGCAGTACTTGCTTATCATATTTTGAACTCCCTCTCTAGTAAGCTTTCTTCCAGTCCTAGAAAGTATTAACACATCACTTTCAAACCCTTCCGAGCTTCTCTCATTCATATATTCTTCGAAGTATTCTAAAGTTTTATTAGCTATTGGAACTCTTTTTTCCACATTGTTCTTTATGTCTTCTGCTGCTATATTAATCATATATCCACCTTCAACCTTCTCTAATGACCTTAGATTTATGTTTATTAATTCACCTATTCTTAAACCTGTAGTTGTAAGTAGTGCTAATATAAATCTATTTCTAGCAGAGTTGAATTCAAAATTTTTCTCCCTTGCTTGTCTCTTGTATGTACAAGCTATCATCCTTCTAACATCTTTAACTTCCAGTACATCCTTTTTTTTCTTATGGATCTTAAATAACTCTATACCTCTCATAGGGCTTCTATCTATCCACCCCTTATCCTCACAGTAACTAAAGAAGCTAGAAGCACTAGCAATTTTTCTATTTATTGTAGTATCTTCATACCCCTTATCTTTTAAACTCTTTATATATAATTCTATCTCATCGTTGTCTACAGTTGATAACCAATCTTCTCCAAGTATATTTTTCATATGTAAATCTAGCTGCATTAAGTCTATCCTGTAGTTTATGTATGTATTTTTTTCTTTGTATAGACTTACCTTTATATCTAAAAATCTTTTTATTTTTTCACTTGTTTTCATTTTTTCTAATCCTCCGTATATTGTCCTAATTAATTTATAATCATATCTACATATTGTTTTAAGTCTAATCTATCCCTTGTATTTGCATCAAGTTCTTCAAGTCTGTCTGGTCTTTCCAGTGCAAGTATATGCACATATTTTTTCAACACCTTCTCTAGTCTTATCCTAAGAGAAGTTCCGTATATTGCTTGTGATGTATATATTGCCGTTCTTCTTAACACCTCTTTAAGTTCGTCATAATCTCCATCTGCAATACACAAACAACACTCTGCAGCCATTCTTATACTTAAGAAACTCTTTATACCACATATGTTGTCTATAAACTCACTAAAGAAACAAATTTTTTCATCTTCATCTTCGTCTCCGTTAAGTATGTCATCAAATATATTTAACACATGCACCTGACCAACTATAAGCTCTTCTTGATTTAGATTTTTATCTATGAATTCTAGCATAATTTCATTTTTAAACAACTCACTATTAATATCTATTGAACTCATTTCTTCAACATCTATACCTTCGATGTTTGCACTACATATTATATTCTTTAAAGCATCGTCACTCTCTTCAAGCCTACCTCTCTTGTAAAGTTCATATACATTAAATTTTTTCTCTCTTAAATCTATTACATTATTCATATTTTTTTCCTACCATTCCCTATACTATTCTTAGCATTGGCGATATTCCAATACCTTCTACTGATTTTAATAATTTCTGAGTTTCATCTGATGCTCTGTAATAATTTTTCATATATAATCTATTAGATTTACATAAGTTCTCTAAGCTTATCAACTCTTCTTTAAAGCTCATAATCATAGGCTTCATATTTTCTATGGAATTAATTTTACTATTCATTAATAGCATTTTTTCCATACCACTAACAAGGCTTGACTTGCTTTTAACTTCCTCTTCCCCTCTTTTGTAAATCTCTAAACTAGTTATAAGTGCTTCGTCAATTTTTTTTCTTACTTGCTTTGGTGTGGTACCAAGAAATCCAACCACCCTTTGCTTATCTATGGTTCTTATTTGTTCACAAAGTACTATGCTGGGCTTATCTAATCCACTACGTTCATTAATTTCTATATGAGTAGGTAGTTTAGCTTTGCTTGTGCTAGATGTTATCGTAGCCACTATAATTGTTGGGCTGTATCTATTACCAATATCATTTTGAATTACAACACAAGGTCTTACTCCACTTTGTTCAGAACCTTTGCCTTCTCCAAGATTACACAGAACCACATCTCCTCTTTTTAACATCTCAATTATTTTTTCTATGTTATTTCTAGATATATCTATTATTCCTGATTCTTTATTGAAAACTATATTGTTATTATTCATTCCTATTGCTCCTAAAAATATTATTGTTGCTTAAACTTTACTTTTATCTTATTTGTATGCTTGACTTATCAAGTACAAGTATAATTATATACTTTTTTCTTGACAAGTCAATATTCATTTTAGATTTATTATAATTTTTTTATATATATTTCATACCTACACTAGCTAAACACTCTTCCCAATAGCTTTTGTACCCTATTTTACTTTTATTTACTGATGCTAGTTTAGTTTCCCATTCTTGTGATCTCCTCTTGCTTTCCTCTATATCAAATCCCTTGTAATCATTTGACACAAATGACCACTTATGATGATATATCTGAGGATTTTTTTTCTTTTTAGTAACCCTATATTCACCATCAAGAGTTATCTTGTGTGCATCTCCCACCGTTGGTTCGTGTACTGTATCGAAGTCATCAGACTCTATGAATGATACACTAGAATTTTTTCCATCTATCTTAACCACTACATAGCTATTGAAAGCATCTAGATTTTTTTCTTTTAATAAGTCCTCACATCTAACAAGTAATTCCACATCCTCTATATTTAATTCCTTTATATTTGATTTATGTAAGTATTTAACTCCTCTAACTATTTTCATAACATTATCTCTCCTTAACTTTTTTCTCTTGGTTTATCAATCAACTCTAGTTCAATTAATAAACCAAGAGAAAAATATTCTCTGATTTATTTTTTCTTATTGCTATTTATTACATATATAATATTATCATTTTTAACTTTACAAGTCAACATATATTTTAGATTTGTTTTATTTTTTCCTATGTCCAATACTCATTAAAACTAATATTTTAATTAGAATATTTTTTCTTTATTAAAATCTAACCTCTATTCCATATCGCCCACAGTTGCAGCACAACTTAATTTTTTCTTGCCCTAAAACCTTAAAGAAGTATTCTATTTCATAATCACATAAACTTATATTATCACTAGTATTATATACTTTTAATTTTTCATCGTCATCCATATCTACAAACTCAAAACTAACTACTTCAACTATATCACCAATATTAAATACTGCATTTCCTATATCCAAAAACTTTACACATTCCACATTAAATTTTTTCATTTTGTCTACCTCCTATCAACTTAATTTTTTCTTTATTAAAATCTAACCTCTATTCCATATCACCCACAGTTGCAGCACAACTTAATTTTTCTTAGTCTTGATATCTCTCATTACCATATCTATTTATATACTCATCTCTAGTCATTAAGATAAAGTCCTTCTCATTATCTACAGTTGCAATTTCAACCACATAATTTTTTTTCCTTATCTTAATATCTACATCTGTATACTCTAAGTAAACTACATCTAAAATTTTCTTAAGTTCTGACTTACTTATTTTTTCCATGCCATCTGAGTAACAACCTATCTCATATCTTTCATTTATTTCCTTTATAGCTTTGTCTAATATTATTCTATTGTTCATATCATAACCTCATTTATATTTATATTTTTCTATATATATTTTTTTCTTAAAACGGTAAATCGTCATTATTAAAATTAGATTCAACCTTTTTAAATCCCATAATATCAATATATAATATATCATTAATATCACTATATATCGCGCTAAGTGTTTTTATTTTTTTCTTATTACTAGAAAAATCGTGTATTAGTTTTTCTAATCTATTTGTTATTTCTATTAAATCATCTATTAAATCATCTTTATAGATATTTTTTCCGTCTTTTATACCTTCATTTAAAACGTTTAGTCTTAACCACACTTCACATATACAAGAATTTTTTACATGTTCATTATTTAAAATTCTATAAACCTTATCTGTACCAGACTTAATTATTTTTCTCTTATCTGATAATATTGATAACTTTATTGTATTATTTGTGTTCATTTTTTCACCATCCTACATTTTATTAAATTGACTTATAAAATCATCTATTGATATATATTTCCCACTATTATTAATCTCTTCTATTTTTTCACAGTAACATTTTAAAACTACATCAAATGCTTTAAGCATATTTTTTTCTCTTGCAACTTCTGATAAATATTCATTAACTATTATTAACTCCTTGTTATGTTCTATAACTTGCAAACATTCACCACTTGGGAAATATATTGTTAACCCATTTTCCCAACCACCGTAAAACTCAACCTCTTCTATATCGGTATTATATATATTGCATTCCTTTAGCTTTAACATTAATTCATTTAACATTGTATTTTTCTCCTTTATGCTTGTATTTTCTTATAGTCATTATTACTTACCGTATCTAACTTCTATTAAATCATACATATGATTATATGCTTTTAGTTCACCTTTAACTTGTTCTATATTCATAATTATACTTATAGCATTCATTCCTGAACCTATAGATGCATACTCCTTCTCAAGCTTTTCTAGTTGGTATTTAGCTTCTTGTACACAACTATTAATTTTTTCTAGTAGGTCTTTTTTTATGTCTTCTGCATAATATTTTTCAATCCTATTTTTAAATGTAATTAAATCTTTTTTTAGATTAATATATGACTCTAAGGTTTCAATACATAACTCCAAATCTCCATTTATATAAGACTCTTGTTCATAAGCTATTTCTCTGTCACAATTTTCTATAGCTTTAACTATGAAGCTTTTCACACTTCCTTTTATTATGATTTTATCGTTATTATTATACTCTAATATACCATCAAATATATTTGTAAATCTGCAATCGCACCACACATCAGTTTCAAATTTTTCTATAGTTTTTATTAGTTCATATTTTATTAGTTCCATCTTATTATCTCCTCTATGTTTAATTTTTTCTTATATATTTTCTTGCAGCAATCCCACATCCCAATACTATTATTTTTTTCTTATAGATATCCATTTCTTAACATATTTAATGTGTCTTTTAAATTTTTATATGTAATGCTTGGGAGGGAATGCCCTCCCCTTGGTTATGTATTACCCCTCTATTTCAATCATATAATCTATTAGGTCGCGAAGTTCGTCGTATAGATTGGCGCACATATAGAAGTTATGATTATTTCCATTTATACCAATTGTAACGTATTGCTTATCTATATATTCGAATTTTTCCTTCTCTTCCTCTAGTTCGAAGAATGTATTTATAACCTTGTCTAGTTGCGACTTTAAATCTCTATATGATGCTACAGCATCATCTGTTATATCATTATCAATCATATAATTAATAAGTTCGTTTTTTTCCTCTATAATTCTATACTCATTGTATGTAAGTTCTTTGTGGAACACCTCAGAAACCACATCAAAGTAGTTAACTATAGTAATTTTTTTCTCGTCTATTACCTCAAGCATCTTATCCTCACTAACTACCATTTTACTAGTAAAAGTTTCGAAGTCGTCTTTATATCTGTTCATAACCTCCATAACTTCATCCATATTAGAAACTAGTTCTACTGTGTTGCATGTTTTGTCTATTATTGCCATCTTATTGTTTTTCATTGCTGTACCTCCATCTGTCCCAAACTTTGGGACTACCTATATATTTTTTATATGTAAATTTTTCTTTTATAGTCTTGGGAGGGAACGCCTCCCCTTGGTTGTATATGGTTACCTTGTGAACCCTTTTATTTTTCCATCTCTTATTATAAACCCTATACCGTATTTATTGTATATTTCTTGCATATCTTGAAGTGTTATTTTATCCTCTGCTATTAATTTGTTTAAATCTTGCATACTCATTTTTTCGTGTCTCCTTTATGTGTTTTTGATTTATGTAATTTTTCTTTTATAATCTTGGGAGGGTATCCCCTCCCCTTGGTTCTTGGGTGCTATACCCACTCTATAAAGTCAACCTCGTTATTGTCATCTAGTCCCACCTTGTAAGCATTGTTTTCACATATTGCCATAAAATCATAGTAGGTATCTTTTATAGTTCTCGGTTTTTTCTTATACTTGTTGGGATAAAGTTCAATTAGTGTGTCTCCCTCCATCCAATCTATATAATTGGCTATGTTGTTAAATATTATTTTTTCCATTTTATCAACTCCTTAAAATTTATTAATAATGTTTATTGTTTGGGGTGGATGCCCACCCCTTGTATATGTAAATTTGATTTTAGATTTATTTTATTTCTCACATATTGCTATATGTTTACTTTGGTTACATATGTGCTTTACTATTTTAAATCCATTATTAGCAAGTAGGCTTATCATCTTCTCCTCACTTATAGCCTCTTGGTATGTGTTCTTTGTAGGCATCCACCAACCGTTGCCGTATTTAATTTTAGATGTAGATTTTTCTATATCTTTTTGAGTTCTTACCTCGAAGTAAGCTTGCCCTCCATCTCTAAGCTTAGAGTATATGTCTTTTATTATGAAGTTTTTCATATCATCAGATTCAACCACGTTTAAAACGTGAGAGTTTAATATTTTGTCGTATTGGTCATTCATTAAGTCCTCGGCAAGTGTTATTGTAGTGTTGCCGTCTATCTCAAGTTCTCTATGTAAATCATATTCCTTATCTAATTGTTCTTGAATATCGCATCCGTCTACATAGATATTACAGTTTACATTCTCTTTTATGTATTTTATATTTCTACCTTTACCACATCCGTAGTCAAGT